>Ga0210099_1000023_pt1 | contig 80137 bp, 73 predicted proteins | sample Joice_ThreeSqA_D_4_FD_184872 | JGI IMG/M metagenome (GOLD analysis project Ga0210099, IMG submission 184872) | Wetland microbial communities from San Francisco Bay, California, USA, that impact long-term carbon sequestration - Joice_ThreeSqA_D2... | ecosystem: Environmental > Aquatic > Marine >...
GGTGATGACCTTGGTGCGGGTGTAGAACTTGACGCCTTCCATGCCGTGCACGTGCAGGTCGCCGAACAGCGAGCTCTTCCAGCCGCCGAACGAGAAGAACGCCATCGGCACGGGAATCGGCACGTTGACGCCGACCATGCCGATGCTCACCTCGTTCGCGAAGCGGCGCGCCGCGCCACCCGACTCGGTGAAAATCGCCGCCCCGTTGGCGTAGGGATTGGCGTTGACCATCGCGATCGCTTCCTCGAGCGTCTTGGCGCGCAGCACGACGAGCACCGGGCCGAAGATCTCGTTCTTGTAGACCTCCATCTCAGGCGTGACGTGATCGAACAGCGTCGTGCCGAGGAAGAAGCCGTCCTCGTAGCCTTCTACGCTCAGGCCACGGCCGTCGACGACCGGCTTCGCGCCTTCCTTGACGCCCTGATCGACATAGCCCTTGACCTTGTCGCGGTGCTCGCGGGTGACCAGCGCGCCCATGTCCATGCCTTCGCGATCGCCCGGCCCGACCTTCACCGCCTGCGCCTTCTGCGCGAGCAGCTTGACCAGCGGGTCGCCCGCTTCGCCCACGGCGACGACCGCCGAGATCGCCATGCAGCGCTCGCCCGCAGAGCCGTAGCCGGCGCCGATCAGTGCGTCGGCGGTGAATTCCAGGTCCGCATCGGGCAGCACCACGGCGTGGTTCTTCGCGCCGCCGAGCGCCTGGACGCGCTTGCCGTGCCGCGCCGAGGTTTCGTAGATGTGCTTGGCGATCGGCGTCGAGCCGACGAAGCTCACCGCATCGACACCGGGGTGCGTGAGGATCGCATCGACCGCGACCTTGTCGCCATGCACGACGTTGAACACGCCGTCGGGCAGTCCGGCTTCCTGCAGCAGCTGCGCCATGCGCAGCGAGGCCGACGGATCCTTCTCCGAGGGCTTGAGCACGAAGGTATTGCCGCAGGCGAGCGCGACCGGAAACATCCACAGCGGCACCATCACGGGGAAGTTGAACGGGGTGATGCCCGCGCACACGCCGACCGCCTGGCGCACCGTGTGGCTGTCGACCTGCGTGCCGACGTTCTCCGCGTGCTCGCCCTTGAGCAGATGCGGAATGCCGCAGGCGAATTCGATCACCTCGATGCCGCGCTGCACCGAGCCGGCGGCGTCCGGGACGGTCTTGCCGTGCTCCTCTGAGACCAGCCGCGCGAGATCCTGCTGCTGGTCCTGCATCAGTTGCAGGAACCGCTGCAGGATGCGGCTGCGCCGCAGCGGTGGCGTCGCGCGCCAGACGGGCAGCGCACGTCGCGCGGCCTGCACCGCGGCGTCGACCGTGTCGGCATCGGCATAGGGCACGCGCCGCACGACCTGTCCGGTCGCGGGGTTGTAGACGTCTCCCATGCGCCCCGTGTGCGTCAGCGTGCGGCCGTCGATCCACAGGGGAATGACCTCGAGCTTGAGTTCGGCGGGCTTGTTCATGCGCGTCTCCTCGGCCTGCGTTGGCTCATCGGCGCGATCTTACGCGGTTCGTGATCGAATGCACATTTCGCCGCGCGCCGAGCGGTGGACACCCGCTGTGCCTTGCCGTAACGTGGCCGCGTCAAGGATCCTCCCGCAAGCGGAGAGCGCAGCATGCGATCGGCGGATAACAGGAAATCGCGCAAGGCGGGCACCGCGGACGCTGCGGACGCCGCGCCACGGCGTCGCGCAATGCGCGCTGCGACATCGCGGGCACCCGGCGCCGCCACCCGGCTCCGCGAACAAAGCCGGGAATTCGCCCAGCTGAAGCTCGAGAGCGTGTTCGAGACGAGCCCCGAGCCGCTCGCGATCAGCCGCGTTTCGGACGGCCGGCACATCGCGGTCAACCAGGCGTGGTGCGAGACGACCGGACACGCCCGCGACAAGGCCATCGGTCGCAGTGCCCTCGAGCTGGGGCTGTGGGCCAAGCCGAGCGATCGCGAACGCCTGCTCGAGTGGCTCGAGCAGCATGGCCCGGTGTCCGGTTTTCACGCAAGCTTCCTGCGCGCCGACGGCAGCGCCATGGACGTCACGCTCTCGTGCCGGCGCATCGTGCTCGACGGCGAGCCCTGTCTCACCTACGCCTGGCGCGACAGCAGCAATGAGCGCCGCATCGCGCGTCGCATCGCCGCCTCCGAGGAGCGGTTCTCCAAGGCGTTCTATGCAACGCCGGACGCGATCGTGATCGGCCGGCTCGAGGACGGGCGCATCGTCGAGGCGAATCTCGGCTTCGAGAAGCTGACCGGCTACAGCGCGGAAGAAGCGCTGGGCAAGACCGCGCTCGATCTCGGCGTGTATCCGTCTCTCGAGCTGCACGAGCGCATGCTGCGCCGGCTGCAAAACGGCCGGGCAATCCGCGATTTCGAAGGCTTCGTGCGCACGCGCTCGGGTGCGCAGCGCGTGGTGCGCTTCTCGATCGAGCGGCTGGTGCTCGGCGACACCGACTACGGCCTCGCCGTGATGCACGACGTGACCGAGGAACGCACGGCAGCGAAGGCGCTCGCCGCCAGCGAGCGCCGCTATCGCGCCCTGTTCGACCACGCACACGATGCGATTGCGCTGGTCTCCTCAGAAGGTCGCATCCTCGAGGCGAATCCGGCCTTCTGCAAGGTGCTGGGTGAGGCCTGCGAGGCGATCGTGGGACGCACGGTGCTCAACGTGTTCGCCGACAGCAGCCCCAGCCGCGAGGCGGCACGGCTCGCCTACCTGCTCGAGCACGGTTTCTCGCGCGGCGAGCGCCGGGTGCGGCGCAGCGACGGCGGCACGCTCGACGTCGAGGTCAGCGCCTGGCTGCTGCCCGACGGCAACATCCAGACCATCGCGCGCGACATCTCGGTGCGCAAGCGCGGCGAGGCGCTGATGCGCAAGGCCGCACGCAGCATCTCGGCGCACACCGGAACCACGTTTTTTCGCAGCGTGGTCCAGTTCCTTTGCGAAGCGCTGGACGCCGACATGGCCTTCGCCGGCGAGCTGCTGGCGGGCGGCGACCGGGTACGAACGCTGACGTTCTGGCGCGACGGGCTGCTGGCGGACAATTTCGAGTACGCGCTCGCCGGTTCGCCGTGCATAGAAGCATTCGACCGCAAGGGCGCGGTGGTGCATCCGCGCGATGCGGCACGGCTCTTTCCGCTCGACGAAGGCCTGCAAAAGCTCGAGGTGCAAGGCTACGCAGGCACTTCGCTGTACCGCACGAATGGCGATCCGCTCGGCATCCTCGTCGTACTGACGCGCGCGCCGATCGAGCGCCCGCGCCTGGCCGAGGTGCTGCTCGAGGTCTGTGCTGCACGTACGGCAGCGGAAATCGAGCGTGCGCGCGAAGACGCGAGCCTGCGCGCGCGGCTCGCCGAGCTGGAAGCGCGAAGCGCCAAAGACCGCCGCAACAGCGCGCGCAGCAACGCCCGTCCGTCCGCACAACGCTAGCGGGGCGACCGCGATCGCCGGCTGCGCGCGCAGCCTATACTGCGGCGCCATGCCCGAGCCGCTCGTACCCGCCGCGCTCGCCTTCACGGCCGACGGAACGCCCTGGTCCGCCGCCTACGACGACGTCTATCACAGCCGCGACGGCGGGCCGGCGCAGGCGCGCCACGTGTTCCTCGGCGGCACCGGTCTGCCCGAGCGCTGGCGCGAACGTGATGGCTTCGTCGTCCTCGAGACCGGATTCGGCCTCGGCCTGAACTTTCTCGCGACCTGGCAGGCCTGGCGCGAGGACCCGGCGCGCTGCACGCGGCTGCACTACCTGTCGATCGAAAAGCACCCCTTCTCGCGCGCCGACCTCGAGGCACTGCACCGGCGCTATCCGGAATTCGGCGCGCTCGCCGCAGCACTGCATGCGCAATGGCCGCTGCTCGTCCCGGGCCTGCACCGTCTGAGCTTCGATGACGAGCGCGTGGTGCTGACGCTCGCGTTCGCCGATGCGGCGCTCGCGCTGGCGCAGCTGCGCTGCGCCGCCAGCGCCGTCTATCTCGACGGCTTTGCGCCCGAGAAAAACGCCGCGATGTGGGCGCCGGCGATGATGAAGGCGCTCGCCCGCCGTTCGGCGCCCGACGCGCGCGCCGCGACCTGGAGCGCTGCGCGCGGGGTGCGCGACGGCCTGCGCGCGGCCGGCTTCGCGGTCGAGACCGCCCCCGGCTTCGGCGCCAAGCGCGAGATGACCGTCGCGCGCCGCAGCGCGGGACGCGCCCCCGCGCCGCGGCGCGTCCCGCCGGCACGCCGGCGCGCGCTCGTCATCGGCGGCGGCATCGCGGGCGCTGCGGTTGCCGAGCGGCTCGCAGTACGCGGCTGGCAGCTGGTCCTCGCCGAGCGCAGCGGCGCGGTGGCGAGCGCCGCCTCCGGCAACCATGCGGGCAGCTTCCATCCGGTGGTGACCCCGGACGACAGCCTGCTTGCGCGCCTGACGCGCGCCGGCACGCTGTACGCGCTGCGCCACTGGCGTGCACTCGAAGCCGCCGGACAGGTCCTGCGCTGGGGCCGCTGCGGCGTGCTGCAGCTCGCCCGCGACCCGCGCGAAGCCGCCGCGCAGCGCAGCGCGCTCGAGCGGCTGCGCTTTCCGTCCGCGTACGTGTGCGAGGCGACGCGCGATGAGGCCTCCGCACAGGCCGGCATCCCGCTCGGCGCGGGCGGGCTGTGGTTCGCGCACAGCGGCTGGGTGCAACCCCGCACGCTGGTCGCGGCGCTGCTCGCGCGCTGCGCCGCGGCGCTCGATCTGCGCCTCGGCGTCGAGGTCGCTGCGCTCGAGTACGACGGCGCCGAGTGGCTGGCGCGCGATCCGGCAGGCCGCGTGATCGATGCCGCGCCGGTCGTGGTCCTCGCCAACGGCGTCGACGCCACGGGACTCGCCCGGGTGCCGGCGCTGCGGCTGCGCCGGGTACGCGGCCAGGTGAGCCACCTGCCGGCCGGGCGATTCGGATCCGATGTACCGCGGGTCGTCGTCCTGCGCGGTGGCGCGCTGCTGCCGCCCGTGGACGGCCTGTGCCTCGTCGGCGCGAGCTACGATTTCGACGATGCGGATCCCGCACCGCGCATCGACGGGCATGCCGGCAATCTCGAGCGGCTCGCGCGCATCGCACCGGGCGCGGCGCGCGCGATTGACCCGGCGACGCTCGCCGGACGCGTCGGCTTTCGCGCGGTCACGCCCGATCGTCTGCCGGTGGTCGGGGCGTTGCCGCAGGCGCAGGCCGGCCCGGCGGCAAGCGCTGTGCCGCGCCTCGGCCTGCTCGCGCGCCAGCCAGGCCTGTTCGGCGCGTTCGGCTACGGCTCGCGCGGTCTGGTGTGGGCGTCGCTCGCCGCCGAGCTGCTCGCGAGCCAGATCGAGGACGAGCCGCTGCCGCTGGAAGCGGCACTGGTCGATGCCGTGGATCCGGCACGTTTTCTGCTGCGTGCCCTGCGCCGCGGAACGGCCCTCGGTTGAGCGCCGCCGGCCACGCAGCGCCTCGGTTGACGGAGATCAAATGCGCAACGGCGACAGCATGCTGAGGTACAGGAAAGACTTCCCAACCCCCGATGACATCCGATCCGCTGCCGCGTGAACTCGCGCCGGACGCGCTGCGCCGCGTCTGCGATCCCGGTCAATTCACGTTCGAGACGACGGCCGCGCTCGCTGCGCCGGCCGACGTCCTCGGCCAGGCGCGTGCGGTCGAGGCAATCCGCTTCGGCATCGGCATTGCGCGTACCGGCTACAACCTGTTCGCGATGGGGCCCGAAGGGCTCGGCCGGCGCACGACGCTGCGCGCCTTCCTGGAGCGCGAAGCGCCGCGGCGCGAGGTCCCGCCGGACTGGTGCTACGTGTTCAACTTCGAGACTCCGCACCGGCCGCGCGCGATGCCTTTCCCGCCGGGTCGCGCGCAGCAGTTCCGTGCCGACATGGCGCGCTTCATCGAGGACCTGCGCACCGCGATTCCCGCGGCGTTCGAAAGCGATCAGTACCGCAACCGGCGCCAGGAGATCGATTCGCAATTCGGCGAGCAGCAGGAAACGGCGATCGCCGCGGTCGGCGAGCACGCCAAAGCCCAGGGCATTGCGCTGCTGCGCACGCCGGCGGGATTCGGCTTCGCGCCGGTCAAGGGCGACGGCGTGATGGGGCCGAAGGAGTTCGCCAAGCTGCCCGAGGCCGAGCAGCAGCGCCTGCAAAGCGCGATTGCCGAGCTGCAACAGGAGCTCGAGCGCGCGATTCACGAGATGCCAAAATGGCGCCGCGAGGCGCAGCGCAAGCTGCGCGAGCTCAACCGCGAAGTCACGCAGGCCGCAGTCATGAGCCTGATCGAAGAGCTCAAATCGGCCTATGCCGACCTCGAACAGGTCATGCAGTACCTCGCCGCCGTGCAGGAAGACGTGCTCGATCACGCCGAAGCCTTCCAGCAGGCCAAGGACGGCGAAACGCCGACGCTGTTCGGCATCCCGCTGCCGCAGGCCGACACGAGCGAGTCCGCACTGCGCCGCTACCAGGTCAACGTGCTGATCGCACACGAACCGGCCGGCGACGGCGGCGGCGCGTCGATCGTCTACGAGGACAACCCGACGCATGCCAACCTCATCGGCCGCATCGAGCACATCGCGCAGATGGGCACTCTGGTCACTGACTTCACGCTGATCAAGCCCGGCGCGCTGCACCGCGCGAACGGCGGCTATCTCATCCTCGACGCGCTCAAGGTGCTCACGCAGCCGTTTGCCTGGGACGCGCTCAAGCGCGCGCTGCGGGCGCGCGAGATCCGCACCGAGTCGCTCGGCCAGGCGCTGAGCCTGATCAGCACCGTGTCGCTCGAGCCGCAGCCGATTCCGCTCGACGTCAAGGTAGTGCTCGTCGGCGAGCGCGCGCTCTATTACCTGTTGCACGCCTACGATCCCGAGCTCGGCGAGCTGTTCAAGGTCGCGGTGGACTTCGAGGACGACGTCAGGCGCAGCGCTCAGACCGACGTCCATTACGCACAGGTCATCGCCGAGATTGCGCGGCGCGAGCAGCTGCGTCCGCTCGACCGCGGCGCGGTGGCGCGCGCAATCGAGCGCGGCGCACGACTCGTCGGCGACGCCGACAAGCTGTCGCTACGCATGCGCGAGCTCGCCGATTTGCTGCGTGAAGCGGACTACTGGGCGAGCGTCGCGGGCCGCGCCCTGATCCAGACCGACGACGTGCAGCACGCAATCGACACCGGCGAACGACGCAGCGACCGCATCCGTGAGCGGCTGCGCGAAGAAGTGCTGCGCGGGACGCTGCTGATCGACAGCAGCGGCGCGCGGATCGGCCAGGTCAACGGGCTCGCGGTCGCCGCGCTCGGCGGCTTCGCCTTCGGCATGCCGCAGCGGATCACCGCACGCACCCGCTTCGGCGCCGGACGCGTCATCGACATCGAGCGCGAGTCCGAGCTCGGCGGGCCGATTCATTCCAAGGGCGTGCTCATCCTGTCCGGTTTCGTCGCCGGACGCTTCGTGCCGAACGAGCCGCTCTCGCTCGCCGCGAGCCTGGTATTCGAGCAGAGCTACGGCGGCATCGAAGGCGACAGCGCCTCGTCTGCCGAGCTCTATGCGCTGCTCTCGGCGCTCGCTGGCGTTCCGATCCGCCAATCGATCGCCGTCACCGGCTCGGTGAACCAGCAGGGCGATGTGCAGGCCATCGGCAGCGTGAACGAGAAAATCGAAGGCTTCTTCGATCTGTGCGCAGCGCGCGGCCTAAACGGCGAGCAGGCCGTGCTGATACCGGCGTCGAACGTGCAGCACCTCATGCTGCGCGATGCAGTGGTCGAGGCGGTCGCGGCCGGCCGCTTCCATATCTATCCGGTGGCGACGATCGACCAGGGCATCGAGCGACTCACCGGCATACCGGCGGGCGAGCGTGGGCCGGGCGGCGCCTACCCGCCCGGCACGATCAACGCGCGCGTCGAGCGCCGCCTGGCCGAGTTCGCCGAGCGCAGCAAGGCGGCAGGTTCCGAACGACTGAGCAGGAAATCATGGCGCGGGACGTCGCAGCGAAAGCATTGAGGCCGCGGCGCATCGTCGTCGGGCTCGAGGCGCAGCCGCGCAGCCGCGCAGTCCTGCGGGCGGCGGCGGAGATCGCGGCACGCACCGAGGCCGAGCTGCTTGCCCTGTTCGTCGAAGACGCCAATCTGCTCGAATGGGCAGGACTGCCGTTTGCGCGCGAGGTGGGCTTCCCGTCCGCGGTGTCCCGTGCGCTCGACGCGGTGGCGATGGAACGCTCGCTGCGCGCGCTGGCGCAGGAAGCCGAACGTTCGCTGGCGGCGATCGCGCAGGGTACATCGCTGCGCTGGTCGTACCGCGTGGCGCGCGGCGCGATGATGACCGAGCTGCTCGCCGCCGCCGCGGAATCCGACCTCGTCGTCGCCGCGGCGGTCGCCGGCTGGACACCGCGCCGCCTCGCGGCGACGGCGCGCACCGCGGTCTTGCTGGTGCAGGAACTCGTCGTGCCGGGTACGCCGGTGGTCGCGGCCTGCTCGAGCGGGCTTGCGCCCGCGCAGGCCGCAACCCTGCTGCAGGCGATGGCGGGCGTGCTGGGCCATGATCACGAGGTCAGCCTGGCGCTCCTTTGCGAATCGCCCGAGGCCGCCGAGCGCTGGTCGCGCGAGGTGCAAAGGCTTGCGCCAGCGCTCCGGCTGCGGGTCATCACCGCGCGCGACGAGGCCGAGCTGCAGGCGCGCCTGGCCGCGCTGCGCCGTTCAGTCGTGGTGCTGCCGGAAGCGCCGCCGGCCGCGGGACCGCCTCAGGCGGCCAGGTCCTCGCGCCCGCGCAGCCGCCGGTCGCCGCGCGCGCCGTAAACCACGCCGAACTTGCGCGCCGCATACAGCGATCGGAAGGTGCGGCCTTCAGGCGCCGGCAGGTCGCGCCCGCGCGTCCACCCGGTGACGAGCGGCAGGCGCGCAATCTGCCCGCGCGCGCCGCCCATCCAGCCCAGCACGCGCGCCGCAAGCGACGCGCCGAGCGCGTACAGGCGCGGTCTGCGCGCGGCAAACGCCCACAGGGCGAAGCCCAGGCGCTCGGTCCACGGTCGCAGGCGCTGCGCCATCTGCTGCTCGCGCAGCTTGCGCAGCAGTTCGGGCAGCGGGATCTTCACCGGGCAGGCGACCTCGCAGGCGCCGCAGAGCGTCGCCGCCTGCGGCAGATCGAGCGCGTTTTCGATGCCGTCGTACACCGGCGTGAGCACCGAACCCATCGGACCGGGATACACCCAACCGTAGGCGTGGCCGCCGACGGTGTGATACACGGGGCAGTGATTCATGCACGCGCCGCAGCGAATGCAGCGCAGCATCTCCTTCAGCTCGCTGCCGACGAGCTTCGTTCGACCGGCGTCGACCAGGATCACGACCATGTGTGCCGGCCCGTCGGCGTCGTCCGCGCGCCGCGGCCCGGTGACGATGGTGAAGTAGTTCTCGATGTCCTGGCCCGTGGCCGAGCGCGGCAGCACGCGGTTCAGCGTCGACAGGTCCTCGAGCGTCGGGATGACCTTCTCGATGCCGGTGATCGCGATATGCACGCGCGGCAGCGTGGTCACCATGCGGCCGTTGCCCTCGTTGGTGACCAGCGCGACCGAGCCGGTCTCGGCGACGAGGAAATTGCCGCCCGAGATGCCGAGGTCGGCCGAGAGGAAATGCTCGCGCAGCATGAGGCGCGCCTCGCGCGTCAGCGTGTCGATGTCGGTGCTGCGCGGCCGGCCGTGATGCGCCGCGAACAGGTCGGCGACCTGGTCCAGATCCTTGTGGATCGCAGGCGCGATGATGTGCGACGGTGCTTCGTTTGCGAGCTGGATGATGTATTCGCCGAGGTCCGTCTCGACGGCCTGCACGCCGTTCGCCTCGAGCGCGGCGTTCAGGCCCGCTTCTTCCGAGACCATCGACTTGGACTTGATCGCCTTCTTCACGCCATGGCGCGCGCAGATCTCGAGCACCTGCGCGCGAACGTCCTCAGCGCTCTCGGCCCAGCGCACCTCGGTGCCGCGCCGGGTTGCCTCGGCCTCGAAGCGCAGCAGCCAGGCGTCGAGCTGCTCGAGCCCGCGGTCGCGGATCGCCGCGCTCGCCGTGCGCAGCGCTTCGAAGGCCTCGACGCCGTAGGCCTCGCGCGCGCTCGCGCGCTTCTCGGCGAAGCCGCCGCCGAAGCGCTTGAGCGCCTGCTGCAGCCTGACGTCCGCCAGCGCGCTGCCGGCGCGCGCCTTGAAATGCATCGACTGACTCTTCATTCGTCGGCCCTGCCGGACAACAGCTCCGCGATGTGCAGCACCCGGGTGCGCGCGTCGCCGCGCCGCCGCAGCCGGCCCTCGATGTTCAGCATGCAGCCGAGGTCGCCGAGCACCACCGCATCGGCACCGCTCGCCGCGATGCGTTCGCATTTGGCCTCGGCCATGGCCGCCGAGATGTCGCCGAACTTGATCGAAAAAGTGCCGCCGAATCCGCAGCAGGTCTCGCAGTCCTGCATCTCGCGCAGCTCGACGCCCGGCAGCTTGGCGAGCAGCGCGCGCGGCTGCGCTTTCACGCCCACCTCGCGCAGCCCCGAGCAGCTGTCGTGGTAGGTGACCACGCCGCGGAAGTCACCTGGCAGCGACTCGACCCGCGCCACGTTCACCAGAAAATCGCTGAGCTCCCAGGTTTTGGCGGCGAGCGACTCGACCCGCGAAAGCCAGGCCCCCTCGCCGGGAAACAGGTCGCGGTAGTGGGTTTTCACCATCCCGGCGCAGGAGCCCGAGGGCGCGACAACGTAGTCGAACGGCTCGAACTCCTCGATCAGCTTTTCGGCGAGCGCGCGCGCCGAGCGGCGCTCGCCGGAATTCCAGCCCGGCTGGCCGCAGCAGGTCTGGGCGCGTGGAACGTGCACTTCGCAGCCGACCGCCTCGAGCAGCGTCAGCGTGGCAAAGCCGATGCGCGGCCGCATGACATCGACAAGGCAGGTCACCAGGAGTCCGACGCGCATGGCGCCGCAGAGGATAGCACGCGCGGCGGCGTCATTTCACATCGTGGAATACCCGCGTCAGGCACGTTACAATGCGGCGCAATGCTCATGAAAAAAGGCGACCAAAAAAGCCCGATCCAGGTCATCGAGCGAATGATGCGGCTGCTCGATGTGCTCGCGCAGCACCCCGAGCCGCTCGGACTCAAGCAGATTTCGCAATACGCCGGCCTGCATCCGTCGACGGCGCACCGCATCCTCTCGGCGATGGCTGCCGACCGGCTCGTCGACCGGGTCGAGCCCGGCGCCTACCGCCTCGGCATGCGGCTGCTCGAGCTCGGCAATCTGGTCAAGTCGCGTATCAGCGTGCGCGAGCTGGCGCTGCCGATCATGCGCGAGTTGCACGCGCAGACCGGGGAAACGGTCAACCTTTCGGTGCGCCACGACGACGAGATCGTGTACGTCGAGCGCAGCTCGAGCGGACGCTCGGCCATGCGGGTGGTGCACGTCATCGGTGCGCGCGCAGCGCTGCATGTCACCGCTGCGGGCAAGCTCTTTCTGCTCGAGGACGGCTTCGCGCGGCTGCGCGACTACGCCAAGCGCACGGGATTGCGGCCCTATACCAAGAACACCCTGACGAGCGTCGCGGTGCTCGAGCGCGATCTCGAGCGCATCCAGCAGCAGGGCTGGGCGACCGACAACGAGGAAGCCGAGCTCGGCGTTCGCTGTGTCGCCGCCGGCGTGCGCGACGACAGCCGGGCGCTGGTCGCCGCGCTTTCGATCTCGACGCCCGCCGACCGCATGAAATCCGCCTGGGGTGCGCTGGTCAAGGAAAGCGCCGAGCGCATCGCACGCGCGATCGGCTACCGCTCGGCCGCGCGCCTCGGCGTCGCCTGAAGCCGCGGCGCTCGCGCCGCGCGTGGAACGGTCGCCGCCTCAGGCGGAGCGCAAACCGTGCAGGGCGAACAGCCCGCGGCGATCGCGCCACACCTTGAGCGGGGCAAACCCCGCGCCGCGCGCGAAAACCCGAAACTCGTCGACCGCGTACTTATGCGAGTTCTCGGTATGGATCGTCTCTCCCACATCGAAATCGAAGCGGTAGCGTCCGATCGCGACCCGCTGTCGCGCGCCCGAGACGAGATGCATCTCCACACGCCCGCGCGAGGCATTGTAGAAGGCGTAGTGCGCGAACCGGCGCAGCGCAAAATTCGCGCCCAGCTCGGTGTTCATGCGCACCAGCAGATTCCGGTTGAACGCCGCGGTGACGCCAGCCGCGTCGTTGTATGCCGCGTGCAGGATATTCGCATCCTTCTTGCAGTCCACCCCAACGAGCAGCGCACCGCCGCGGCCGACGAGGCCGCGCGTCATGTGCAGAAAACCCTCGGCTTCCTGCGGCAACAGGTTGCCGATCGTCGAGCCGGGGAAGTAGGCCACGCGCCGGCCGAGCGCGCGCGGCAGCTCGATCGGGCGCGAAAAGTCGCCCACCACTGCGGTCATCTGCAGCCAGGGAAACTCCCGCGCAAGGCGCGCCGTTGCCAGCCGCAGCGCGGCCTGCGAGATGTCGATCGCCACGTAGTGCGCCGGACGCAGGCGCCCGATGAGCAGCCGCGTCTTTACGCTCGCGCCGCTGCCGAACTCGACCAGCTCGCAGCCGCCGCCCACGAAGCGCGCAATGTCCGCGAGGTGCGCGCGGGTGAGCGCCAACTCGGCGCGCGTCGGGTAGTACTCGGGCTGCCTGCAGATCGCCTCGAACAGCGCGCTGCCCCTGGCGTCGTAGAAATACTTCGGCGCGAGCGCCTTCTGGGGGCGCGACAGCCCCGCCAGTACGTCATCCAGGAAATGCGCTTCGGGGAGCGCTTCGTAGTGCCAGCGAACCGAACGCGCGCCGCGCGAACTCAGCTGCTTTGGTCGCGCGCGTCGCCGCGTTTGCTCTCCAGCCACTTGCGGATCCTTTTCGCGTCGCCGATCCGCGAGTAGCGGCCCCAGGAATCCAGCAGCACGACGATCAGATCCCGCTTCGCCACCTGCGTGCGCATCACCAGGCAGCGCCCCGCCTCGCTGATGTAGCCGGTCTTGGACAGCTTGATGTCCCAATCCGGATTGCGCACCAGCGTGTTGGTATTGCGGAACGAGAGCATCCGCCCGTAGGCCTCGACCGCGGCGCTTTCGCGCGTCGTGTACTCGCGGATCAGCGGATACTGCGCCGCGGCGCCGACCAGGCGCACGAGATCGTTGGCGTTCGACACGTTCTCCGAGGAAAGGCCCGTGGGCTCGACGAAGCGGCTGCTGCGCATGCCGAGCAGCTGCGCCTTGGCGTTCATGATCGAAACGAACTTTTCCGTTCCGCCGGGATAGGTTCGCGCCAGCGCCGCCGCGGCGCGGTTCTCGGAGGCCATCAGCGCGAGCAGCAGCAGCTGCTTGCGCGTCAGCACCGAGCCGGTGCGCAGCCGCGAACGCGAGCCCTTCATGGTGTCGATGTCCTCGCTGCTCACCACGATGCGCTGCGACAGGTCGAGCTGCCGGTCGAGCACCACCATCGCGGTCATCAACTTGGTAATCGAGGCAATCGGCGCGACGGTATCGCTGTTCTTGTCGAGGATCACCTCGCCGGTCTTCGCGTCCTTGACCAAGGCGACCGCGGAGCGCAGGAAAACCGCATGCGGATCGGATTTGTCGTCGGCCTGGGCAAAGCCCACCGTCAGGAACAGCACGGCGACGAGCGCGCAGAGCGCGACGATTTTCTCCAGACGATGAATTTGACGTTCTTGTTGTTGCATGACGACGCCCCCCTGAGTGGCGCGCCGAGTGTAAAACAGGCTTTCTAGGAAACGCAAGCAAAAATAATGAACTAGAGCGATTTTCTCGAAACGTTCTGATAACTATTACGCAGACTCACCCATGACCGGCCGACGTCTCCCCGCTACGCCGCCTTGGCCCGCTCAAGGACCGCCTCGGCCGCGGCCGCCTGCTGCTGCAGCGCCCACATGCGCGCGTACTCGCCCCCGGCGGCGAGCAATTCGGCATGCGTGCCGCGCTCGATCACCCGGCCCTGGGCGAGCACCAGGATCTGGTTCGCGTCCATCACGCTCGAGAGCCGGTGCGCGATGACCAGCGTCGTACGCCCCTCGGCGGCGCGCTCGAGCTCGGCCTGAATCGCCTTCTCCGCGCGGGAATCGAGCGCCGAGGTCGCCTCGTCGAAGATCAGGATGCGCGGATTCTTGAGCAGGGCGCGGGCAATGGCCACGCGCTGCTTCTCGCCCCCGGATAGCTTCAGGCCGCGCTCGCCGACCATGCTGTCGTACTTCGCCGGCAGCGATTCGATGAAGGTATGGATGTGTGCGGCGCGCGCCGCCTCGACGACCTCGGCGTCGCTCGCCGCCGGACGCCCGTAGCGGATGTTGTAGCGGATGCTGTCGTTGAACAGCACGGTGTCCTGCGGAACGATCGCGATCGCGGCGCGCAGGCTCGCCTGGCGCAGCGCGCGCAGGTCGACGCCATTGACGCGCACCGCACCGCCATTGACGTCGTAGAAGCGATACAGCAGCCGGGCGAGGGTCGATTTGCCGGCCCCCGACGGACCGACCACCGCGAGGCGCTGGCCGGCGGCGATCGTGAAGCTCACGTCGTGCAGGATCTGGCGCGCCGGATCATAGGCAAAATCGACGCCGTCGAATTCGACGGTCGCCGGGCCCGCCGGAACGTCGCGCGCATCGGGCCGGTCCTCGATTTCGCGGTGCTCCGAGAGCAGCCGGAACATGCGATCCATGTCGATCAGCGCCTGCTTGATCTCGCGATACACCATGCCGAGGAAATTGAGCGGAATGTAGAGCTGGATGAGCAGGCCGTTCACCAGCACGAGGTCGCCGAGCGTGAGCGATCGGGCAACGACGCCTTCGGCGGCGAGAAACATCAGTGCGGTCAGGGCAAGCGCAATGATGAAGCTCTGACCGATGTTGAGCAGGCCGAGCGAAGCCTCGTTCTTGACCGCGGCCGCCTCGTAGTGGCGCAGGTTTTCGTCGTAGCGCTGGGCCTCGAAATCCTCGTTGCCGAAGTACTTGACCGTCTCGTAGTTGAGCAGGCTGTCGATCGCGCGCGTATTAGCGCGCGAGTCGAGCTCGTTCGCTTGACGCCGGTAGTGCATGCGCCACTCGGTGACGATCACGGTGAAGCCGATGTACACGGCGACCGCGCCGAAGGTGATGGCCGCGAAATGCCAGTCGAATTTGCCGAGCAGCACCGCGGCGACGAGCGCGAACTCTAGGATCACCGGCAGGATCGAGAACAGCAGGTAGGACAGCAGCGTCGAGATGCCCTTCGTGCCGCGCTCGATATCGCGCGACATGCCGCCGGTCTGCCGGTCGAGGTGAAAGCGCAGGCTCAGCGCGTGCAGGTGACGGAACACGCCGAGCGCCACGCGACGGATCGCGCGCTGCGTCACGCGCACGAAGACCACGTCGCGCAGCTCGGCGAACAGCACCGTCGAGAAGCGCAGCAGCCCGTAGATCGCGAGCAGCGCCGCCGGCACCACCAGCATCGCGCGCTCGACGTCCAGCCCGTCGACGACTTCCTTCATCACGAGCGGCACGGCGACGTTCGCCAGCTTGGCCGTGGCGAGGAAAGCCAGCGCCGCGGCCACGCGCCCGCGGTATTCCCACAGGTACGGCAGGAGCATCGGCAGCACGCGCCACTCGTTGCCGGAGAGCGGCTGCGTCGGGGCGGCGCGGTGCGCGCTCATCTAGGAAGGCGCCTTGGCGGAAAAGCTGCGCATTCTACGGCCTCAGTCGGAGGGTTCGCGCGGTCCCGGGGGCGCGGACCGCGGCCGCGCGCTGCGGCCCAATCCGGCCAGCGCGAGCAGCAGCCCGCCGAGGCCCTGCAGGTCGACAACGAGCGGCAACAGGATCCAGAGGAACGGCCACGGCACCTCGACGCCGAAGCGCGTGCTCAGCTGCGGGATGAGAAAGAACAGCGTGACCGAGCCGACCACGCCCGGCAGGATCGGGATCGCCGACGGTAGCTGCTCGCCGGGCTTGGCGTGCCGCGCCGCACGCCAGACCTGGAAGTTCATCACCAGCCCGGCGATCGCGAACAGGCTCGCCATCGAAATGCCGATCAGCCCGAGAAGGAAGCCTCCACTCACCCGGCAAGGCTCGCATACGCGCGGCGCGCCGGCCACCGAAACGGTTGACGCCCAGGGCAGGGGCCAATATCATTCAAACGTTCGTTTTAAATTTGAAAGCACCATGAAACTCCGATCCGTCAAGCCCGTCCGGGAAACCCAGACCCGCATCCTCGATGCCGCCGAAGCGCTGTTCCTGCTGCACGGTTTCGAGGGCGCCTCGATGCGCATGCTCACCGCGCGCGCCGGCGTCAACCTCGCCGCGATCAACTACCACTTCGGCTCGAAGGACGCCCTCATCGAAGCGGTGCTGCGCCGCCGTCTCGACCCGATGAATGCAAGCCGCATCGCGGCGCTCGATCGTCTCGAGGAGCAGGCCGCCGGACGCCCGCTTTCGCCCGAGGCGATCATCGGCGCCTTCGTCGGCACCTCGCTGCGCATGATCGAGGACGCGCGCGGCGGCGGGCGCAATTTTATCCGCCTGTTGGGACGCACCTACACCGATCCGGACAAGAACATCCGGGCACTCATCGGGCAGCTCTACGCGCCTGCGATGGAGCGTTACAAGGCGGCATTCACCAACGCGCTGCCCGACCTGCCGGGCGACGAGCTCATCTGGCGCATGCATTTCATGTTCGGCACGCTGTCCTACACCCTGGCCGCAACCGACACCGTGCAGCTCATTGCCGGCTGCAAGCCGGAAGACCGCTACGACGCGCAGCTGCTCGAGGCGCGCCTCACCGCCTTCCTTGCCGCCGGACTTCTTGCACCGCTGCCGAACGGCGCAGCGGTGCGCAAAGCGGCCTGACCCCAATCAACGGACGGAGCACTTTTCTATGCCCGGGATCCTCGTTCTTATCGTCGCGGCGCTGGCGGCGGTGGCTTTCGTGCCGCCGATTCGCCGCGCCGTCGTCAGCAACCCGCTGCTCGGCCTGTTCCGGCGCATCCTGCCCGACATGTCGCCGACCGAGAAAGAGGCGATCGACGCGGGCAGCGTCTGGTGGGACGGAGACCTGTTCTCCGGCGCACCGGACTGGGACAAGCTGCTCGCGTTCCCCGAAGCGCAGCTGAGCGAAGAGGAGCAGGCGTTTCTCGACGGACCGGTCGACGCGCTCTGCGCGCTGTGCGACGACTGGGAGATCACCCACGAGCGCCAGGATCTGCCGCCCGAGGTCTGGCAGTTCATCAAGGCGCAGGGCTTTCTCGGCATGATCATTCCCAAGCAGTACGGTGGCCTCGGCTTTTCCGCGCTGGCGCATTCGGCGGTGGTGACCAAGCTCTCGAGCCGTTCGAACGCCGCGGCGGTGAGCGTCATGGTGCCGAACTCGCTCGGGCCGGCCGAGCTGCTGCTGCACTACGGCACCGAGGCGCAGAAGAACCATTACCTGCCGCGCCTCGCCAAGGGTCTCGAGATCCCCTGCTTCGCGCTCACCTCGCCCGAGGCGGGGTCGGACGCGGCTTCGATCCCGGACGTCGGCGTGGTCTGCAAGGGCCAGTGGCAGGGCGAGGAAGTGCTCGGCATGCGCGTGACCTGGGACAAGCGCTACATCACCCTCGGCCCGGTGGCGACGCTGCTCGGGCTTGCCTTCCGGCTCTACGACCCGGAGCGGCTGCTCGGCGACACCGACGACCTCGGCATCACCTGCGCGCTGGTGCCGACCGACACGCCGGGCGTCAATATCGGCCGGCGCCACCTGCCGCTGAACGCCGCGTTCCAGAACGGCCCGAACTCCGGCAGCGATGTCTTCATGCCGATCGACTGGATCATCGGCGGGCCGGAGTACGCCGGCAAGGGCTGGATGATGCTGATGGGCTGCCTCGCCGCGGGCCGTTCGATCTCGCTGCCGTCGTCCTCGGTCGGCGGCAGCAAGGCGCTGGCGCGCTATGTCGGCGCCTATGCGCGCGTGCGCAGCCAGTTCCGCACCCCGATCGGCAAGCTCGAGGGCGTCGAGGAAGCGCTCGGCCGCATCGCGGCGAACGCCTACATGATGGATGCCGCGCGCGTCATGACCGCGGGCGCGGTCGACGCCGGCGAGAAGCCGGCGGTGATCTCGGCGATCGTCAAATACCACCTCACCGAGCGCGCGCGCCAGTGCGTCAACGACGCGATGGACATCGTCGGCGGCAAGGGCATCTGCCTCGGCCCGAACAACTGGGTGGGCCGCGGCTACCAGGTGATGCCGGTGGGCATCACGGTCGAGGGTGCCAATATCCTGACCCGCAGTCTGATCATCTTCGGTCAGGGGGCGATCCGCTGCCATCCCTACGTGCTGCGCGAGATGCGCGCGGCGAAGGAACTCACCGGCATGGAGGCCGAGGTCGAATTCGACCGCGCGTTCTCGTCGCATGTGGCGCACACGCTGTCGAATGCGGCGCGTGCCTTCTGGCACGGCTTGACGGGGTCACGCCTCGCGCGCGTGCCCGCCGACGCCGCGCCGGAGACCGCGCGCTACTACCAGCGTGCGACGCACCTTTCGGCGGCGTTCGCGTTCCTTGCCGACGTGTCGATGCTGGTGATGGGCGGCGCGCTCAAGCGCAAGGAGAAGATCTCCGGCCGCCTCGGCGACGTGCTCTCGATGATGTATCTCGTGTCCGCGGCGCTGAAGCGCTACGAGGATCAGGGACGGCCGGCGCAGGACCTGCCGCTCGTGCACTGGTCGGTGCGCGATGCGCTCTACCAGGCGCAGCAGGCGATCGACGCGATCCTCGCGAATTTCCCGAACGCCGTTGTCGCCGGCCTGCTCTATCGCATGATCTTTCCCTGGGGAACGCCCTTTCGCCCGTCGGCCGACGTACACAACCACGGCTGTGCAGCGCTGGTGCTCGAGCCCGGCGAAGCGCGCGAGCGCCTGACTCGTGGCATGTATCTGCCGCCGGCGAGCGCCCGCGAAGATGCGACCGCGATTCTCGAGGCGGCATTCCACGCGACCATCGCCTGCGAGCCGATCGAGAAAAAGCTGCGCGCGGCGGTCAAGTCGGGCGCCGTCGCGCCGCGCGCGGGGCTCGATACTGCGCTGCTGGCGCGCGACAGCGCGGCGATCAGCGCCGAGGAGTACGCACGCTGGCAGGACAAGGAAGCGCTGCGCAAGGCCGTCATCCAGGTGGACGATTTCCCGCAGGACTTCGGCCGCAGCGAGGTCATGGACCGGGCGAAGGCGGACGCCGCGCCGGTTTCGGCCAAAGCCGCTTGAGGCCTGCGCCATGACCGCGAAGACCATCTACGTCATCGACGGCGCGCGCACGCCGTTCCTCAAGGCAAAGAACCGCCCCGGGCCGTTTTCGGCCGGCGATCTCGCCACCCAGGCCGGGCGCATGCTGCTCATGCGCCAGCCGTTCTCGCCGCAGGACCTAGACGAGGTCATCCTCGGCTGCGCCGCGCCGTCGGTCGACGAAGTCAACATCGGCCGCGTGGTCGCGCTGCGCATGGGCTGCGGGCAGAAGGTGCCCGGCTGGACCGTGATGCGCAACTGCGCCTCGGGCATGCAGGCGCTCGACTCCGCGATCGCCAACATTCTCACCGGACGCTCGAACCTGGTGCTCGCCGGCGGGGTCGATGCGCTCTCGCGCGCCCCGCTCCTGTACAGCGACCGGATGGTGCTGTGGTTCGCCGGCATGATGGGCGCAAAAACGCCGTTGCAGCGCGCCGCGCAGTTCACCCGGCTGCCGCTCGGCGCGCTTCTGTCGCCGGTGATCGGCATCATGAAGGGGCTGACCGACCCGATGGTCGGGCTGCTCATGGGCCAGACCGCCGAAAACCTGGCCTACCGCTTCGGCATCACGCGCGAGGACATGGACGCCTTCTCGGTGCGCAGCCACCAGCGCGTGCTCCAAGCGCAGAGCGGCGGCTGGCTCGCGCCCGGCGGCGGCGAGCTCGAGGCGGTGTACGACGCCGCGGGCGAGGTGTTTTCGCTCGACGACGGCGTGCGCAAGGACGCCTCGACCGAGAACCTCGCCAAGCTGAAGCCGTTCTTCGACCGCAAGTTCGGCAACATTACGCCGGGCAACAGCTCGCAGATCACCGATGGCGCGGCCTGGCTGCTGCTCGCATCCGAGGCGGCGCTCGACAAGCACGGCCTCACGCCGGTCGGACGCATCGTCGACTCCGAGTGGGCCGGGCTCGATCCGGCGCAGATGGGCCTCGGCCCGGTGCACGCGGCCACGCCGATTCTCAAGCGCCACGCGCTCGGCCTGAACGACCTCGACTATTGGGAGATCAACGAAGCCTTCGCCGCCCAGGTGCTCGGCTGCCTCGCCGCGTGGAAGGACGAAAGCTACTGCCGCGAGCAGCTCGGCCTCGAGGCTGCCCTCGGTGCGCTCGACGATTCGCGGCTGAACGTCGACGGCGGTGCGATCGCGCTCGGCCACCCGGTCGGCGCCTCCGGCGCGCGCATCGTGCTGCACCTGCTCAGGACGCTCAAGCGCAACAACGCCAAGCGCGGCATGGCTTCGATCTGCATCGGCGGAGGGCTCGGCGGCGCAATGCTCGTCGAGGCGCTGTGATGGACCACTGGTTCGCCGAAGAGGACGCGCAAAAGCTCGTCTGGCTGACGTTCGACAAAAAGGGCGAGTCGACCAACACCTTCTCCCGCCAGGCGCTCGACGAGCTGAACGCCGCGCTCGACGAGGTGCGCGCGACCAATCCGCGCGGCCTGATCATCCGCTCGGCGAAGGACAACTTCATCGCCGGCGCCGACATCAACGCGTTCGTCAACTTCAAGAGCAGCGATGAGGCGATCGCCTTCACCCGCCTGGGCTGGGACACGATGCAGAAGCTGCGCGACCTGCCCTTTCCCACCACCGCGCTGATCAACGGCTTTTGCATGGGCGGCGGGCTCGAGCTGGCGCTCGCCTGCCGTACCCGCGTCGCGCTCGACGATCCGAAGACGCGCTTCGCCTTTCCCGAGGTGATGCTCGGCATCTGGCCGTTCTGGCACGGTCTGCAGTGGCTGCCGAGACTCGTCGGTCCGTCGGCGGCGATGGACATGCTGCTCACCGGACGCACGGTCGACGCGCGCCGCGCGAAGCGCATCGGCCTCGTCGACCAGGCAGTGCCGCAGCGCATTTTCGAAAACACCGCGCGCATGGTGACGCTGCAAGCGCCGGCGCCGAAAAAACCGAAGCTGCTCGATCGGCTGCTCCTGCTGCCACTCGGCCGCAAGCTGGTCGTCGCGCAGGCGACGAAGCAGGTCGCGAAGCGCGCGCGCCGCGAGCACTACCCGGCGCCCTACGCGATGCTCGACGCCTGGCTGAAATACGACGGCGACCCGTTCATCGAGCCCAACGACCCGAGCTCGATCAAGGCGCTCTCGGAACATCCGACGACGCGCAACCTGATCCGCATCTTCTTTCTGCAGGAGCGTCTGAAGGGCATCGCCAAGGACGTCGCGTTTGCCCCGCGCCACGTGCACATCGTCGGCGCCGGCGTGATGGGCGGCGACGTCGCCGCCGTCTGCGCGCAGCGCGGCCTGACGGTCACGCTGCAGGACACCGCGCCGGAGCGCATCGGACCGGCGATCCAGCGGGCGGCGAAGCTGTTCAAGCGCCGACTGAAGGACCCGCGCCGGGTGCGCGACGCGCTCGATCGCCTGATGCCCGACGTCGAAGGCGCCGGGGCGGCGCGCGCCGATGTCATCATCGAGGCGATCTTCGAGGACCTGGACGCCAAGCGCGCGCTGTTCGCCAAGCTCGAGGCCGTGGCCAAGCCAGACGCGATCCTCGCGAGCAACACCTCGAGCCTCAAGCTCGCCGACATCGCCACGGCGCTCAAGGACCCGGCGCGGCTGGTCGGCATCCACTTCTTCAATCCCGTGCCGCAGATGATGCTGGTCGAGGTGGTCATGAGCGAGGCGACCCGGCCGGCACTCGCGCAGCAGGCGGCCGCGTTCGTGCGCCGCATCGACAAGCTGCCGCTGCCGGTGGCCGATTCGCCCGGCTTCCTCGTCAACCGCGTGCTCGGCCCCTACCTGCAGAACGCCTTCCGCCTGCTCGACGCCGGCCACAAGCCCGAGACGATCGACGCCGCGATGGAGCGTTTCGGCATGCCGATGGGTCCGATCACGCTGGCCGACACCGTGGGATTGGACATCTGCCTCGCCGCCGGCAAGGCACTCGCCAAGAAGGGCGCGCAGGACACGCTCGAGGCGCCGCGCATCCTGACCGAGAAGGTCGCCCAGGGCGAGCTGGGGAAGAAGAGCGGCACGGGCATCTACCGCTACGAAAACGGCAAGCCGGTGAAGGGCGAGCCGGACCGGTTCGACGCCCAGTTCGTCGAAGAATTGATCGCGCCCTACCTCGCCGAGGCCCAGGCGGTGCTCGCCGAGGGCATCGTCGCCGACGCCGAGCTGATCGACGCCGGGCTCATCTTCGGCACCGGCTTCGCGCCGTTCCGCGGCGGGCCGCTGCACTACCTGGAGCAGACGAAGACAGGCTGACGGGTCCAATCGGCGGCGGTCCAAACCCCGCCAGCCGTTTTTGCGTTGCCCTACCGTGACTTAGGTAGCGGACGCCTGGTCGCACACGGTCCTTCCTGAGCGGCTGCGAGCAGCCGTTGTGTTTCCGCACGGCGACGCCCCCCGTGACCGCATCGGCCCTTGAGGATGTTGAAATCGGCTCATGCCATTGCTAGACTTCCCCAGCAATCACAAATAGTTACGAGAACAACTTGAAAAATCTCCTTAAAACAGGAGTTTGTGGTTTTCTTCTCGCATTGCACCTGGGCACGGTGAGTGCCCAGGATTCGCCGCGTTTCGATATTCACGGCTACGTCGTCGAGGGCAACACCCTGATCCAGCCGGCCGACGTCGACGCGCTGCTCAAGCCCTACACCGGAACGCAACGCGATTTCGGCGACATCCAGCGCGCCCTCGAGGCCCTGCAGGCCGCCTACCGCGCGCACGGCTACTCGGCGGTACGCGTGCTCATCCCGGAGCAGGACATCCGCGCCGGCCAGGTGCGCCTCCAGGTGATCGAAGGCAAGCTGCGCAAGATCCGGGTCGAAGGCAACAAGTTCTTCGACGAGGCAAACCTGCGCGCCAGCATTCCCGCGCTCAAGGAAGGCGACACGCCGAGCACGCCGGAGATCGGGCGCGACATCCAGCTCGCGAACGAGAACCCCGCGAAGCAGGTGTCGGTCGCCCTCGAGTCGGCCGGCGAGGCCGGGCAGATCGACGCCGTGATCCGCACGCGCGACCACGACCCGCAGCGCATCGCCGTCAGCCTCGACAACACCGGCAACCCGCAGACCGGCAACCTGCGCCTCGGCCTCGGCTACCAGTACGCGAACGTCGCCAACCGCGACATCGTGTTCACCGGACAGGTGATCACCGCACCCGAGAACATCAACAACGTCTCCATCTACGGCGCAGGCCTGCGGGTTCCGGTCTACGCCCACCACGGCATGGTCGACGTGTTTGCCGGCTACTCGGACGTCGACTCGGGAACCGTGCAGGGCCTGTTCAACGTATCCGGCAAGGGCACGGTCGCCGGCGGGCGCTACACCTACATGCTGCCGCGACTCGAAGGCTACGAGCATCGCGCGCTGGTCGGCTTCGACTATCGCAACTACCAGCAGAACACCGTGCTGATCGGAACGACCGGCAGCCTGGTCCCGGACTACGTTGTTACGCCGTTGAGCATCGGCTACACAGGCAAGTTCTTGCGGCCCGAGGGTGACGTCGGCTTCTATGCCACCTACTCGCAGAACATCCCCGGCAGCGGCGACGGCTCGCAGACGACGTTCTGCAACGTGCGTTCCAACGGATTCGGCAACTGTGCGGAGGCGCACTACAAGATTGCCCGCTACGGGGCGTCCGCGCAGCAGCTCTTTTCCAACGATCTCCTGCTGCGCGCGGTGTACAACGGGCAGTACACGAACGACGCGCTCGTGCCCGGCGAGCAGTTCGGCATGGGGGGCTGGAACAGCGTACGCGGCTTCTACGAGCGCGAATTCGCGAACGACGTCGGCAACCAGGCCTCGGTCGAGCTCTACAGCCCGGACGTCGGCAAGTGGATCGGGGACAAGTGGCGCGCGCGCGGGCTGGTGTTCGTCGACTGGGCGCAAGGGCATGACAATTCTCCCGTCCTGAGCCCGAAGAACGGCCTGAGCAGCACGGGCATCGGCGTGCGCGTCACGCGCGGGCGTGATGTCTCGATCCGCGTCGACTACGGATACGTCGTAAACGGCGCCGAGCCGTTCGGCCCGGCGAGCGGCAGCGACCGGATTCACGCGGGCGTTGTGCTCGGCTTCTGAAGACCGACGAGGCCAAATGGCTGGTCTGTGGCTTTTGTCACGTTCACTCGGGGCCAGCACAGGGGTCTTTACGCTTTAGGGGCGTAACATTGAAACGACAGGCCTGAAGGCAGTAGGGAGGCATCGAACCATGAATCGCGCCCGCACGCCGCGCAAGCATATTCACAACGGCCCCAGCGCGCCGTTGAAGCCCAAGCTCATCGCGCTGTCGGTTGCCGCGGCATTCGCGCTGTCGGTCGAACAAGCCGCCGCCAACCCGACCGGGCCAGCGGTCGTTTCCGGCAGCGCAACGTTCGCGACGCAAGGCAACGCGCTGAACATCACCAACAGCGCGAACGCGATCATCCAATGGCAGGGCTTTTCGATCAACGCGAATGAGATCACGCGTTTCATCCAGCCGAGCCAGCTCTCAGCGGTCCTGAACCGCGTCGTCGGCGCCGGCGGGACGATCCCGCAGAGCGTGATCAACGGCGTCCTGAGCTCGAACGGGCAGGTGTTCCTGCTCAACCCGAGCGGCGTCATCATCGGTGCCGGCGCACGCATCGACGTCGCGGGCCTCATCGCGTCGAGCCTCGATCTTTCGAACGCGGACTTCCTCGCCGGCAAGCTCAAATTCACCGAAGTACCCGGCGCGGGTGCGGTGCAGAACCGGGGCACGATCGACACCGGGCCGGGCGGGCGTGTCTATCTCGTCGGCGCGTCGGTCGAGAACAGCGGCATCATCCGCTCGCCCGAGGGCGAGGTCGTCCTTGCCGCGGGCAAGACGGTCGAGCTGGTAAGCGAAACCTCGCCGTACGTCTCGGTACGCATCACCGCCGACGGCGAGCAGGCGAAGAACCTCGGCACGATCATCGCCGATTCCGGGCGGATCGGGATCCACGGCGCGATCGTCACCCAGGGCGGGGTGGCCGAAGCGAGCGGCGCGGTCGTCGGGCCGGGCGGCGAGATCCATCTGGTCGCGAGCAAGGACGTCAACGTCGAGGCCGGCAGCCGCACCGCGGCGAACGGCATCGAAGGCGGCAAGGTCGTCATCCAAGCCGAGACTGGCACCGCAATGATCGAAGGCACGGTCGAGGCCACCGGCGCTTCGGGCAAAGGCGGTTCGGTCCAGGCACTCGGCGTGCGCGTCGGCGTGCTCGGCAACGGCATCATCGATGCGTCGGGCGAGACCGGCGGCGGCACGGTGCTGGTCGGCGGCGACTATCAGGGCAAGAACCCCGAGGTTCAAAATTCGCAGCAGACCGTCATCGGCTCGGACGGCGTGATCCTGGCGGACGCGCGCAACACCGGCAACGGCGGGCGCGTCATCGCCTGGTCCGACGGCGATACCGCGTTCTACGGCAGGATCTCCGCGCGCGGCGGGGCGAACGGGGGCGACGGCGGCTTCGTCGAGACCTCGGGCAAGCAGAATCTGCAGGCGTTTGGCCGCGTCGACGTGAGCGCGCCGAAGGGCAAGGGCGGCAACTGGCTGCTCGATCCTTACTCGATCGACATCGTCGACGGCGGCGGTGACCTCGATACCGGAAGCATCGCCTACGGCGGAACAATCAACTACTACGACACCGGCTCCAGCGTGTCCGTGGGCGCAATCCAGGGTGCGATTGCGGGGGGCAACGTGTTGCTGCAGGCGCAAGACGACGGCAGCGGCACGATGGGCAACGTCAGCTTCGTGAACAGCGTCCCGTTTGATCTGACGGCGGCAAACCCCTCGAACAACGAATTTGCGATCCAGGCTGCAGGCAACATCAACCTGAACACCAGGAACGTCACCAACTCCGGCGACATCAACTTTTACGCGAACTACAGCGGATTCCCGAACGGCCCGACCGGCGCCGGGTCGATCATCAACAGCGGCGGCATCACGAGCGTGAACGGCAGCGTGCTGCTCTTCGGCCAGAGCCTCGCCGTGGGCAAGGTGAGCGCAGGGACCAGCGCGCTGCTCGAAGCGCTCGGCGGATCGATTGTCGGCAGCGGCGGGTCGACCTACGACGCGAGCGCGCCGAGCGTGCAGCTTGTCGCCAACGGCTCGATCGGGATGCCGGGCGCCCCGTTGCAGGTGCAGGCATCGCAGCTCTACGCCTACGCGCAGACGGGGATCGACCTCGTGACCAACCAGTACAACCCGCAGGTGGTGAACGTCTCGACGCTCCAGAACGCGACCTCCGGCAACATCAACCTGACGGCCTACGGCGGCGCGAACGCGTTGAGCGCGCTCGTCAACGCCGGCGGCGACGTGACGATCCAGACCGCGAGCCCGCTCCAGGTGCTGGGCGGGATCGATGCCTCCGGCAACATCCTGCTGGTCACCGCCGGCTCGGGCTCGAACGACATGTACCTCGACTACGCGTTCCTCTACAGCCCGGATTTCACGGTGACCGTCGGACCGGGCGGCGTACTGACGCTCGGGCCGAACTTCCAGGGACCGATTACCAAGCAGACGATCGGCGCGCCGGCGGGCGGGGAAGGCTCCACCACGGGCGGCGAATTGCTCTCGCAGATCTCGCAGACGACGGGCGAGATCAACAACTCGGTCAACTTCGACAGGGACACGAGCCCAGTCGGCGACGACGACAAGAAGACCGATAAGGAGAGGAAGCTGCCGTCATGCAAGGGATGACCGCCTCCCGTGCGGCGCGGGCGATCGCCGTTACGACGCTCCTCGCCGGCGCGCAGCTCGCGCTGGCCGCAGGCACGGTCACGCACCTGTCGGGCACGCTCTACGTGAAGCGTGCGGACGGGGCGATCCGACTGCTCTCGGAGCGCTCCCGTGTCACCCAGGGCGACGAGCTGTCGACCGAACGCTCGACCTACGCCCAGGTGAAATTCGACGACGGCGGGCAAGTGACGCTGCGCCCCAATACGCGGGTCAAGATCGACAGCTTCGCCTTCGACAAGGCCGAGCCGAAGAAAGACGGCTTCGTCATGTCGCTGCTCAAGGGGGGGTTTCGCGCGATCACCGGGCTCATCGGCAAGCGCGCGAACCGCAACGCGTATCGCGTCACGACGAGTACGGCGACGATCGGCATCCGCGGCACCGACTACACGGCGATCAACGTGCTCCCGCCCGAACAAAACGCACCGCCGCTGCCCCCCGGCCTGCGCCCCGGGAGCTACGTGCAGGTCGCGGACGGCGCGATCGTGATGATCAGCGGCGGACGCGAACAAGTCGCGCAGCAGGGCCAGACCGTCTACTCGCCGGGCCGGAATCTGCCGCCGGAGCTGATCCCGCCGCCGCCATCGCTTCCGCGAGTCGCCCCGCCACCCAGTTTTTCTCAAAGCTCCGGCAGCGCGTCGATCAACGCGGGCGACGGGCCCGAGTGCGTCATCCAGTAGATCCGGCGCCCGCGATCGCTGGGTGAGCGCCGCGGCGTAATCCGCTGAGTGCGCTGCGATGGCGCAGATCGTCTTCGCGTGGGAGATCGGCGCGCGCCTTGGCCATATCGGCCCGATGATGCCGGTGGCTGCCGCACTTGCCGCCCGCGGGCACATCGTCCATGCGTACTTGCGCGAGCCGGAAGGAGCGGCCGACATGGCAGACGCGGCGTCGCTGCGCATCTTCCCCGCACCGCGGTGGATCGGCGAGGTGGTGGTACCCGCGGGACTCAATCTCGGCGAGTTGCTGCTCAACTACGGATTTCACGCAGCTGATGCGCTGGCCCAGCTGGTCGAGGCATGGCGCGATCGGCTCGCCGGCGCTGATCTGCTGGTCTCGAATGTCGCTCCGGCCGCGATCGTGGCGGCGCGCATACTCGGCCTGCCCTACCTGGAGATGTCGCAAGGCTTCCATATCCCACCCGCGTCGTTTCCGGCGCCGCCGTTTCGCGACTGGGAGCCGGCGCCGCGGCGCCGGCTCGAAGCGGCCGATCGGCGCGTCCTCGATTCGATCAACGCAATCTCGTCAGCGCACGACGTGCCGGAGCTGGACACGCTCGGCGGGCTTTACATCGATCGACTTGCGCTTCTCACCTACCCGGAACTCGAGATGTACCCCGAGCGTGGACCCTCTGAGTACTACGGGATTGTCGCCGGCGCATCACGCGATATGGTCGACTGGCCCGCGGGCACGCCGCGCATGCTTGCCTACCTGTATGCCGACTACCGCCATCTGTCGGCCTTTCTCGAGGCTGTATCGCGTCGCGCCGGGGCAGCGGTCGTCGTCTGCCCCGGGATCGAAGGCGCGCTGCGCGCGCGTTTCAGCTCCGAACAATTCATAGTCAGCGAAGCGCTGCTTGACTTGCCCCGCATGGTGAAGACTGCGGATCTTGTGGCCTGTCACGCGAGCCACCAGACCACGTCGGAAGCACTGCTCGCGGGCCGACCGGTGCTGCTGATGCCCACCCAGGCCGAGCAGTTCCTCACCATGCGAAGGGTCGTGCGGTTCGGCGCCGGGCTTGGCGTCGCATCCGACGTCCAGCAGCCGGATTTTGATTCGGCCCTCGCGTCCCTGCTGGAGAAGCCCGCATTCACTGCGCGCGCGCGTGCCTTCGGCGCGCGCTACCTCGCGCATGACCGCGCACGCGCGCTGCGCTCGCTGATTGAGCGCTGCGAGCAGGCAATACAGCGTGCGTCGCCCGCAGGTTGAACCGCGCGTAACCGACTTGCAGAACATCAGCGTGCTGCCCTCATTGGATCGCCTGCGAATCCGTCCTAAACGTACGCTCGCCAAGGGCCTCCAGTAGACTTTCCGAGATGCACGCTAGAGTCCAGGAATCAGCCGAGACGTCCACCGCGATTGCCGCGCCCTGCGGCGCACTCGCGAGATGACCGAAGGCGTGCTGATCACGTTTGTGACGGTCTGCAAGGGACGCCTTGCGCACCTGAAGCAGTCGCTTCCCGCCGCCGCAGCGCAGGCGCCCTGCGTCGTCGTCGACGATGCCTGTCCCGACGGCACCGCGGCATGGGTCGGCGCGAATCATCCCGCGGTCACGGTCGTGCCTGTCGATACCGGCCGGTCATTCAGCGTCGCTGCGGGGCGCAATGCGGGCGCGGCGGCCGCAGCGACGGACTGGTTGTGCTTTCTCGACGCAGATGTGATTCCGGCGGCGCACTTCGTCGAGGCCTTGCCGCCGCTGCTGCGCGCGGGTCAGTACTATCGGCCATGGCCCGTGGCCGAGGATACCTGGGGCGCGGTGCTCTGCACACGGTCCGATTTCGCGCGCATCGGCGGCTATGACGAAGCGTTCGAGGAATGGGGCGGGGAAGACGACGACCTGTATCAGCGCCTGCAGGCCGCCGGCGTCCGGCCGGCCCAGTTCCCCGGCCATCTGCTCTCCGCGATCGCGCACGACGACGCCATGCGCATGCAGTTTCACTCGGTGAAGGATCGTGAGATCAGCCGCCGGATCAATTTCGCCTACATGGGGCTGAAGACCGACGTTCGCGCGATCGTCGGCAGCGAGCCCGAGCTTCAGCTGCGCAGGGCCTTGTTCGCCGAGGTGCGGCGCGTGCTCTCGAGCTCGCTGCGCGCAGGCGGCGAGGCGCGGATATCGATGACGCTTCCCGATGGCGAGTTGCTGCCCGGGTGGACCGCCACGCGCACGCTCGTCTACCGCTTCCCGCCGTGCGCGCTGACACCGCCCGCGATCGGTTCAGGTACGCAGGCCTAGCCCGAGCGTTGCCGCGGGCCACGCGATCGGCTAGTCTCCCGCGGCCTATGCCCGCCTCCACCACCGCCCTCGCGCTGCCGAACGACCGCATCCCGTCGCTGCGCGTCGTGCCGATGCCGGCGGACGCGAATCACAACGGCGACATCTTCGGCGGCTGGATCATGTCGCAGGTCGACATCGCCGGGGGCATCGTTGCCGGCCGCCTGGCGCGCGGGCGCGTCGCGACGGTCGCGGTGAACGAGTTCGTGTTCAAGGAGCCGGTGCAGATCGGCGATGTGCTTTCGCTCTACGCCCAGGTGGTGCGCATCGGCAACACCTCGATCACCGTCGACGTGGAGGTCTATGCCGAGCGCGGGCGCGAGGACACGAAGGTCGTGAAAGTCACCGAAGCGGTGCTGACCTACGTCGCGATCGACCGCGGCGGCCGGCCGCGGCCGGTGCCGAAGCCGGCGAACTGACCCGGGCGGCGCGCCGCGCCCGCCGACCATGCCGCTCGAGCCGATGACCTTCGCCGCGGTGGCGCTGCTCGCCGCCGCCGCGGCGGTGATCGGCGGCGTCGGCGGATTCGGCACCGGGATCATCCTGACGGCCGCGCTCGTGCCGCTCATCGGCCCGAAGGCGACCGTCCCGGTGCTCGCCGTGGCCGGCATCCTGATCAACGCGGGTCGCTTCTGGTTCTACCGCAAGTCGGTGAACCTGCGCGCGGTGGCCTTCGTCTGCGCCGGCGCCCTGCCCGCACTGCTCGCCGGAACCTGGATCTTTGCGGTGCTCGATGCGCGCTCGCTCGGCATCGTGCTCGCGCTATTCGTCCTCGGCTCGATTCCGCTGCGTCGCATCCTCAAGCAGCGCGCGCTGACGCTCGGCCCGCGCGGCCTGGTGGCCGGCGCCGGCGTGTTCGGCCTCGCTTCGGGCTTTGCCTCCGGTACCGGAGTGATCCTCATCTCGCTGCTGCTCGGCGCCGGCTTCGGCGGCACGATGGTGCTCGCCACCGACGCGCTCATCACCATCATCATCGACGTGATCCGGGCGGGCCTCTACGGGCGCTTCGACCTGCTCGACGCGCGCTACGCGACGCTCGGCGCGGCCATTGGCATCGTCACCGTCCCGGGAAGCTGGCTGGCCGCGTTCCTGGTCCAGCGCATGGGTGCCCACCTGCACACGCTCGCGATCGAGGCGCTGATCGGGGTTGGCGGCATGGTGATGCTCTGGCACGCGCTGCAATGAGTGAAGCAAAGATCCGGGGCGAGCGCTTTTGCGTCCTCACCCACGCGCGCATCAGGCCGGCGATTCGTGCGCGCATGGAGGACGTGCTCGAGGCGCGCGCGCCGCGCGACCTGCTCGCGCTGTAGACGACGCTCTGACTCGCTCAGCCCAACCCTGGGAACAGGCCCTTGAGGCCGACGGCCATGGTCTCGATCGAGATCGCGGCAAGCAGCAGCCCGAGGATCCGCGTCGCGATGTTGAGCCCGGTCGTGCCCATGCGCCGGCCGATGACCTGCGAGAGCGCGAGCATCGCCCAGAGCACGGCGCAGACCAGCGCGACGCAGCCGACGATCAGCACGACGTGCGCCGCACCTCCTGTCTGCGCGGCGATGATCGTCGTCGAGATCGCGCCGGGCCCCGCAAGCAGCGGCACCGCGAGCGGCACGACGCCCGAGACGTCGCGCGACTCGAGCTCAGCCGCCTCGGCCTCGGTTTGGCGCAGGCCGCCCACCTGGGCGTTGAGCATGGCGAGCGACATCAGCAGAAGCACGAGCCCGCCGCCCACGCGAAACGCGGCAAGGCTGGTGCCGAGGAGCGCGAGCGCCCCCTCGCCGAAGACCGCCGCCCCGGCGAGCACGAGAAACACCGTGAGCGTTACCGCGCGCGCGAGCTGCGCCCGGCCGGCGACGCTGCGCCGCACGGTCAGGCCGATGAAAATCGGCACCGCCAGGAACGGATCGAGTACCGCGGTCAGCGTGACGACGAAGCGCAGATAGTCGCTGGCCGGCGCGAGCGTCACACCGGGCTCAGGACTTCTTCGCCGCCGCGGCCATCGCGGCCGAGGCGGTCTTGCGGTCCTCGTCGACGCGGGCGAACGCCGGGCGCGCGCGCAGCGTCTTGATGTAGTCCTTCATCTGCGGCAGTCCTTCGAGCATGTCGCGGCCCAGCACGAGCTTGGTCGACAGCGACACCAGCGGAAGATGAACGAACGCCACGCAGTCGGCCAGCGTCAGGTCCTTGCCGGCGATGAACGGGTCGAAGCGGGCGAGCGCCTTCAGGGTGCGCACGCCCCGGGTCAGGTCCTTTTCCACCGCCTGCTTCAGCGCGTCGCTCACCGTGCCGCCGAAGAACGCCTGCGCATAGAGCCGTCGCGCGACCATTTCCATGTGCCATTCGATGTGCGTAATGAGCTCGCGTACTTTTGCGCGCGCGAGCGGATCCTTCGGATAAAGCGGCTTCTCCGGATACGCGTCCTCGAGGTATTCGCAGATGACCTGCGACTCGGTGAGCGTCGTGCCGCCCACTTCGAGGACCGGCACCTTGCCCATCGGCGAGCGCGCGATCCAGTCGTCCTTCTGCGAGGGGCGGCAGCTCGCATCCTCCTCGAAGGCAATGCCTTTTTCGAGCAGCGCGAGGCGCGCCTTGTTGTGGTAGTTGCTGACGTGGAAACCGCAGAGCCTGATCATGAGCTGTCCCCCAGGGCGAGGCGCGATTATAGGCCCGCCGCGTTGCCCCCTGCTCCGCAGCTCGGCTAACATCAGCCGGGCGCGGCTCGCGCGCGCCCGCAAAGGCAGGTCATGGCCGAACCCCTGACGGATCCCGGCATCATTTTCGAGCTCACCGACGAAAGCGCCTACGGCGGCTACCTGTGCCTCGATCGCATCCTGTCCGCCCAACAGCCGCGCTCGTCCCATCACGACGAGCTGCTGTTCATCATCCAGCACCAGACCTCCGAGCTCTGGATGAAGCTCATGGTGCACGAGCTGAGCGCGGCGATCGAGCACGTCAAGACCGACCAGCTGAGCCCCTGCTTCAAGATCCTCGCGCGCGTGAAGCAGATCCAGCGCCAGCTGTTCGAGCAGTGGGCCGTGCTCGAAACCCTCACGCCTTCGGAATACGTCCAATTCCGCGACACGCTCGGCCCCGCCTCGGGCCTGCAGTCCTTCCAGTTCCGCGCGATCGAGTGCCTGCTCGGCAACAAGAGCCCGGGGCTGATCGATATCTACCGGCATGCACCGGCGACCCATGCCTGGCTCTCGCGGCTGCTCGGGCAGCCGAGCCTCTACGACGAGTTCCTGCGTCACCTCGCCCGCCGCGGCCTCCCCGTTCCGGCGGCGCGCGTGACGCGCGACTGGACCCGGCGCTACGAGCGGCACGCGGGCGTCGTCGACGTACTGAAGGCAGTCTACGAGGCACCTGCGCAGTACTGGGACGCCTACGAAATGTGCGAAAAGCTGGTCGACGTCGAGGAAAACTACCAGCTTTGGCGGTTTCGCCACCTGAAGACCGTCGAGCGTACGATCGGCTTCAAACGCGGCACCGGCGGCACCGCGGGCGTGTCCTACCTCAAAAAGACGCTCGACATCACGCTGTTCCCGGAGCTGATCGACGTCCGAACGGAAATACAGAAGAAATGAGCGCGAAGGCATGCCCCTGAACACCACCGATCGCAATGCGCCCATTGCCGCGTTGGGCCGCGGACCGCTCGATGCGGCGCGCCTGCGCCGCCATGTCTGGCCGATGTTTTCCCGCGTTCTCGCCCGCGAGGAGATCTACCTCGCGAATCACTCGCTCGGCCGGCCGCTCGACCGGACCGCGGACGATGTGGCAGCCTCGCTCGACGCCTGGTATCGCGACCTGGGCGAGGCCTGGGACAGCTGGCTCGCCGAACGCGAGCTGTTTCGCGCCCTGACTGCGACGCTGGTCGGCGCACCGCGGCCCGATTGCATCGTCCCGAAAACGAGTGCGGGCCAGGGTCTGCGCGCGGTGCTAAACGCGATGGAGGGCACGCCGCGCGTGGCCACCACCGACGGCGAATTCGATTCGATCGACGTCATTCTGCGCAGCTATCGCAAGCGCGGGCGGATCGCGCTGCGCGTCTCGCCCTGGCGCGAGCTTTCGGTGAAGCAGGCCGAGCTCGTGGTGCTCTCGAGCGTGATGTTCCGCAGCGGCGAGATCGTCACGGGCCTGCCGCGCCTGGTACGCGATGCGCACGACTCCGGCGCGCTGGTACTGCTCGACGTCTACCATCACGCCGGTGTGCTGCCACTCGACCTGAAGGCGCTCGGCGTCGATTTCGCGATCGGCGGATCGTACAAATACACGCGCGGCGGGCCTGGCGCATGCTGGCTGTACGTGCGGCCCGGGCTGGCCGAGACCATGCGCTCGCTCGACACCGGCTGGTTCGCGAAGCGCGAGCCGTTCGCCTACCTGCGCCCGGAGCCGCCCGAATTCGGTGCCGGCGGCAACGCCTGGCTCGAGTCGACGCCGCCGGTGCTCACCTACGCCCAGGCACGCGCCGGTCTCGAGTTCACCCTCGGCATGGGCGTCCGGCGGCTGCGCGCGTACAACCTGGAGCAGAAAAGCCTGCTCTCGGACGCGCTGTTCCGCGCGGCAGGGGTGACCGCCGAGGGCGTCAGCGATGACTACGGCGCCTTTCTCAGCATCGCGCACCCCGACGCGGACCGCCTCGCCGAGACGCTGGCCGCCAAAGGGGTTCGAACCGACGCGCGCGGCGACCGGCTGCGCCTGTGTCCCGACATTCTCAATTCGGACGAGGAGCTGCTCAAGGCGGCGGCGCTGGTCGGCGAGGTGCTGAAAAGCTGATCTTCACGTCGCTCAGTTAACGAACGGCGCATTGCATCATTGCGGTAAACGAGGAGGAGCAAACCATGGCAGACACGGTGAAGTACATCCTGGACGAAACGCAGATTCCGAAACACTGGTACAACATCATGGCGGACCTGCCTGCGCCGCCGCCGCCGGTGCTGCACCCGGGCACCAAGCAGCCCGTGGGGCCGGACGATCTCGCGCCGCTCTTTCCGATGGCGCTGATCGCGCAGGAAGTCAGCACGGAGCGCGAAATCGAGATTCCCGCGCCCGTGCGCGACGTCTACCGGCAGTGGCGCCCGTCGCCGCTGTTCAGGGCGCGTCGCCTCGAGCAAGTGCTACAGACGCCGGCCAAGATCTACTACAAGTACGAAGGGGTCTCGCCCGCAGGCAGCCACAAGCCGAACACCGCGGTCGCGCAGGCGTTCTACAACAAGGAGGCGGGAATCAAGAAGATCACGACCGAGACCGGCGCCGGGCAGTGGGGCTCGTCGCTCGCCTTTGCCGGCGCGCTGTTCGGCATCGAGATCAAGGTGTGGATGGTGCGCGTCTCGTACAACCAGAAGCCGTACCGGCGCGCGCTGATGGAGACCTACGGTGCGACCTGCATCCCGTCGCCGTCGCCCGAGACCCAGTCGGGCAAGGCGATCCTGGCGCAGAACAAGGACCATCCCGGCAGCCTGGGCATCGCGATTTCCGAGGCGGTCGAGGTCGCCGCGACCCACGACGACACCAAATACGCGCTCGGCTCGGTGCTGAACCACGTGCTCATGCACCAGACCGTGGTCGGCCAGGAAGCCCTCTTGCAGCTCGAGATGGCGGGCGACTATCCGGACGTGCTCGTCGGCTGTACCGGCGGCGGCTCGAACTTCGCCGGCCTGGCGTTTCCTTTCCTCGGTGCGCAGCTGCGCGGCGGCAAGAAGGTCCGCGTGCTGGCCGTCGAGCCGTCGGCCTGCCCGAGCCTCACGCGCGGCAAGTATGCCTACGATTTCGGCGACACCGGGCACCTGACGCCGCTCGTCAAGATGCACACGCTCGGATCGACGTTCACGCCGCCGGGATTTCACGCCGGCGGCCTGCGCTACCACGGCATGGCGCCGCTGGTGTCGCACTGCAAGGAGCTCGGGCTGCTCGAGGCGGTCGCCTACCATCAGAAGGAGTGCTTTGCCGCCGGCGTGCAGTTCGCGCGCGCGGAGGGGATCCTGCCGGCGCCGGAGGCCAACCACGCGGTGAAGGGCGCGATCGACGAGGCGCTGCGCTGCAAGAAGGAAGGCAAGGCGGAAGTGATCCTGTTCAACCTCTGCGGCCACGGTCACTTCGACATGCAGGCCTACATGGACTACTTTGCCGGCAAGCTCGTTGACCAGAACTACGACGAGGGGGAGCTCGCCATGGCGCTCGCGGGGCTGCCGGCGGCGGCCTGACCGGGTCTCGGGACGCGGCGGGCGTTCAGGCCAGTACGGCCTGGACGCCTTCCTGCTCGCAGCTGTTGGCGACGTCGGACACGGTCGCGCGCTGCATGTCGCGCGGCCAGCGCAGATCGTCGAAGTCGGTGCCGCGGTGCATCGTGCAGCGGTCGTCCCACATCACCAGATCGTGCAGCCGCCAGCGATGCGTGTAGACGAACTGCCGCTGAGTGGCGTGGGCAATGAGCGCATCGATCAGCGCGCGGCCCTCGGCCTTCGGCATGCCGAGGACCCGCCCGGCATGCGAGGCAAGGTAGAGCGTCTTGCGCCCCGACTGCGGCAGGCTGCGCACCAGCAACTGCGGCACCGGCGGCATGCCGGCGCGCTCCTCCTCGGTAAACGCGGTGAAACCGAGCCGCATGCGCGAATGGATGATGCAATGCTCGGCGACGAGCCCCTGCAGCCGCGCCTTCATCTCCTCGGACAGTGCATCGTAGGCCGCACGTTCGTCGGCGAACTCGGTGTGCCCGCCGATCGGCGGGATCGAGCGCGCATACAGCAGCGAGGCGAGCGCCGGGAGCCGCTTGAACGAGCTGTCGGTATGCCAGATGCGGTTCGCCATCTGGAACATGCGCGTACGGCTGTCGCGCCCCCAGAGGCTGCCGTCGGCATCGAGGTTCGAGACGTCAGCGATTTCCTTCTGCACGCGCAGCACCTTGTCCTCGCCCGGCCGATAGACGGCGATGCTGGTCTCGTGCGGGCCGAAATGGCGCGCAAAGGCAAGGTGCTGGTCGACGTCGAGCCGCTGCTCGGGGAACACGAGCACTGCATAGCTCCAGAACGCCTGCTTGATCGCCTCCAGATCCTCCACGGCGAGCGGCCGCGACAGGTCCACGTCGCCAATCTCGGCACCGAATCCCGGCGTGATCGGAACGATCTCGATTGCCATCAGCGCCTCCGTTGCGCAGCACGCGTGGCCCCATTCTGGCGGGGCGCCCCGCGGCGTCAAGCCGCTGGTTCGCGTGCAGGGGGTCGGCGCGCGAAACCGTCTCGACGCCCGCCAGTGGCGCGTGCACACTGCGCCCCATGAATCCCGCCGCGGCCAGAACGCGCTCGACCGAGCAGCTCGCGCCGCCGACCCGGATCGAGCGGGCCTTCGCCGATCCACGGGGGGTCGTCGAGCTGATCGAGCGCGCTGCGCCCTACCGGACGATCGCCGCCGTCCACAAGGACCCGGGCCGCGCGACGTCGTCGGCCTGGTTCCGGAACTTCTGGGCGCTGGGTGAAAGGGTCCTCCTGCCCGGCGCCGAGCGCTACTTCCACAACCCGATCTTCATCGAGGCCGCGCAAACCGCCTTCGCTGCGCGCGTGATCCGTCCGCTCGCAATGATGACCAATCTGAACCCGCCTGCACCGGCCACCGAGCCGCACCTCGACCTGCCGTTCTTTCGCGGCGCCCATCGCCGCGAAGTGCCCAGCTGGCTGCTCGCGCCGATGGGCTATTCGGGGCTGTTCCACGACTGGGCGATCCCGGTCGCTTCGTCGATTGCCTGGTTCTACGAAGGCGAGGGCGGCGCGTTCGAGTACTGGCCGCAGGGCCTCGCAGGGCCGGTTTGCGTCGCGCGTTCCCCATATAGCAACTGCGCGGTGCTCGCCGACAACGAGTACATGTACCACCGCGTCGGCCAGATCGGCAGGCCCGAGGAATTCCTTCCCGGCAACACGGTCGACTATGACGCGCGCCTGCACCTCGTCGATCGACGCTGGGAGATCCGCTGCGGCGATCGCCTGATCGCCGAGTATGCGTATCCGCAGCTACGCCTGTCGGTCCTATGGAAGGCGTTCTGCTTTCGCGACGCGGCCGAAGCGGCGGCCTGGCGCAATCACGACGACGACCTGACGCCACAAAAGATCGTCGACCTCTTCGGCGCCGACCTGCGCAGGCGCGGGCTGCCGGACGACCCGCCGTCGGATCTGACGGCCGACGATGCCTGGCGCCGGCGGATCCTGGAGACCTACCGCGGCGCGACGCACTAGCGATGCGCTAGCCGCGCGTGTGCCGGCGGGCTTTCTGCTAGAGTTTCCCGGTGGCGAGGAAGGCGAAAAAGAGGCGCGCAGTAAAATTCGACCGGGCGCGCGTCGAGATCCCGGAGTGCGTGCTGACGCGCGAGATCGACGGCGAGCTGGTGCTGCTCGACCTGCGTTCGGAGACCTACTTCGGCCTGGACGATGTCGGCACCCGCTTCTGGGCGGCGCTCGCCGAGAACCCAACGCTGCCCGAGGCGCGTCGCGCGCTGCTCGAGGCGTTCGACGTCGACCCGGCCCGGCTCGAGCGCGACCTCGCGCACCTGCTCGGCGAGCTCGAAGCCCATGGACTGGTGGCGTTGCGCGATGCCTGAGCGCCGCGCGGTATTTGCGGCGAGCATGCTGCTGCCGCTTGCTGGCCTTTCGCTGCACGCGCTTGGGCTGCGCCGCACGTTACGCCTGTTCGCCGGCGGCGCGAATCCGCCCGCCGCGCCGGCGCCGGAGGCGGCCGAGCGCCTGGCGCGCGCCGTGGAGCATGCCGGGCGCAAGTACTCGATCTATCCCGCCGATTGCCTCGTGCGCGCGCTGGTTCTCGTCTGGCTGCTGCGCCGGCGCGGCATCGCTGCCGAGCTGCGCCTTGGCGCGCGCACCCTCACCGGGCGCTTCGAAGCGCACGCCTGGGTCGAGCACTGCGGCACCCCGCTGGGCGACGACGCCGACGTGGCACGCATCTTCCACGCCTTCGACCTGCGCCAAGCCGAGGCCCTGCGCTTCCGGTGAGCGGGATCGCGGGCATCGTCCGCTTCGACGGCCGCCCCGTCGAACGAGTCGAACTCGAGGCGCTCGCCGCAGGGCTCGGCCTGCCCGACGGCCCCAAGCCCGAACTGCGCACGCTTGGTCCGGTCGGCTTCGCGCTTGCGCCGCTCGATGTCGACGGGGTCGGCGCGCAGACGCTCGCGGCCCCCGAGAGTCCCGGCCCGTTCGTACTGTGCGATGCGCGCATCGACGCGCGCAGGGACCTCGCCACGCGGCTGCACGCCGCCGGTGAACCGGTCGCTGCTGATGCGTGCGACGCTGCGCTGATCGGCGCGGCCTGGCGCGCCTGGGGCACGCGCTGCATGTCCGAGCTGCTCGGCGATTTCGCGTTCGCGCTGTGGGACGACGCGCGCGGGCAGTTCTTTTGCGCCCGCGACGCGTTCGGCGTGAAGCCGTTCTACTACGCCCGCAACACCGAGGTCCTGGTGTTCTCCAACTCGCTCGAATGCCTGCGCAGCCATCCGGCGGTGTCCGACGCTCTGGACGAACTATGGATCGCAGATTTCCTGCTCGTCGGGCACGGCCTGCAGCAGGACGCCAGCGCGTATCGCGACATCGCGCGGCTCGCGCCTGGGCATGCGCTCGCCTGGGACGCCGCGCGCGGGCTGCGCGTCGAGCGCTGGTTCGACCTGCCGCTCGAGGAGCCGTTCCGCGGCCGCGGCCTCGAGGACCTCGTCGCCGAGTTCCGTGCACTGCTGCGCTGCGCGGTCGACGACCGGCTGCGCGGTCAGCGCGCCGCCATCAGCATGAGCGGCGGACTCGATTCGACCTCGGTGGCGGCGATGGCGCGCGAGGTGCTCGCTGCGCGCGGCACACGGTTCGCATTGACGGCTTTCACATTGATGAGCACACGCTTGCTTCCCGCCGACGACGAGGACCGCTACGCGCGGCTCTCGGCGAACCACCTAGGAATCCCCTTTTCCGTCGTCGACACGGATCGGGACGCGATCTCATCGTACGTACGCAACGCACATCACACCCCCGAGCCGATCGATGCAACCGCATTTGATCCGCTGCGCATGTTCCAGAGCGCGGGCGCTCCGACGCCGCAGCCCGTGCTGACCGGCCAGGGCGGCGACGTCGGCTTCTTCCACGAACGCGACTACGCCACGGGCTACCTGCGGCAAGGCCGCTGGCGCGCTCTCGCGGGGGATGCCCTGCGGCATTTGAGAACGCTTCGCCGCATGCCGCCCCTCTACGTCCGCACGCGCCTGCGGCGTGCGCTCGGCAAGCCGGACGAGCATGCGCCAGCTTTTCCGCCGTGGCTGCGTGCCGGTCTTGTCGGGCACCACGGCCTGCGCGAGCGCTTCGAGTCCGCCCACCGAGCGCCGCTGCGCGTGGGAGTCGCACGCAGCGGCGCGCATTGGCGCGCGCGACAGCGCATGTGGACAGCGCTATTCGAGCAGACCGATCCCGCGGTCACGCGGCTGCCGCTCGAATTCCGCCACCCGTACTTTGACCGGCGCGTGCTCGGCTTCCTGCTTCGCTTGCCGGAGCTCCCCTGGTGCGTCGACAAAACGCTGCTGCGGTTCTCGCTGCGCGGCGCCCTGCCCGAAGCGGTTCGCACGCGACCGAAGTCGCCGGTGCCCGGATTTCCGGAGTACGAGGCGATGCGCAGGGGCGAGGCCGCAGGAATCGGGGCGCTGCTCGCTGCCGAAGGCATGCACCGCTTCGTCGACGTCGGACGACTGCGCACACTCGCGAGACAGCATGATAGATTGCGGCCGAGCGAATCCGAATTGCTTCTGCGCCCGCTCGGGCTGGCGTTGTGGCTCGGACATCCCGGCAGGGCAAGTGCCGCTCCGAGAACGCCCGCGAAGGAGTCGATCCAATGAAACCGAAGCCGAAGGCGAAAAGACCGCAACGCGCGGCCGCTCGGCCACGCGGCGAGTACCACAGCCCGAAGCTGGTCGTCTACGGCGACGTGCGCCGGCTGACCGACTCCGTGGATCAGCAGGGCGTGGTCGACGGCATGATCGGCTACATAAACCTCAAGACTTGAGGCTGAGCCGAATCAGCGGATGTACCGGTTTCGACTGTACGGGCTGACGCTCGCATCCGATCGACCCCTCCCGGGAATCGCGCCGTCCGGCGGATGGGCCGACCCTGACGTACGCGTCGGCTTCGACGCCCCGCATCGCCGGCGGCGCGTGCAGGCGGGGGACACGCCCTTCGTCTCTCTGCACGACGGCAATGGCGAGTACCTGCGCGTGCTGCGCACAGGCGACGGGGGGTACGTGTTCCGCTTCGTCAATGGCGAACGCTTCGAGGTCGCGTCAGACGGCGCGCGCATCGTTGCGACGTGGCCGGCTCGCATCACGTTCGAGGACGTGAGCGCCTACCTGCTCGGCACAGTGCTCGGTTTCGTCGCGCGCCTGCGCGGCACCGTCTGCCTGCATGCGAGCGCGGTGCTCGTCGACGGCGCGGCCGTGGCGTTTCTCGCGCCCGGCGGTGCGGGCAAGTCGACCCTGTGCGCGTACTTCGCGCAGCGCGGCCGTGCCGTGCTGACCGATGACGTGCTCGCGTTGCATCGCGGCCTCGGCGCTTTCGAGGCGCTGGCGGGTCCCGCGCGCCTGCGCCTGTGGCCGGATTCCGCGCGTCATCTGTACGGCGCGCATGCGGATCTGCCGCGCGTGCTGCCTTCGGACACGAGCTGGGACAAGCGCTACATCGATATCGCTCCCGCGCTGGCCGCGGCGCCCCTCGCTGCGATCTACACGGGTGAGCCCGGGGAAACGGAGTCTCCGAGCGTCTCGGCGATCTCGGGACGCGATGCGTTCCTGCGTCTGGTGGCCAACCGCTACCCGCCTCGGCTGTCGGTGCCGGCCCGATTCCACCACGAGTACGACATACTGACGGCTGTTGCGGCGACGGTGCCGGTACGCTACGTGCATACGCGCCGCGATCTCCACGGGCTGAGCGCGCTGCACGACGCGATACTCGAGGATCTGTGCAGCCTTCGTGGTCGCGCCGCTCATGCCGAAAAAGCGAATGCCCGAGTCGCTGGCTGATTCGCTCGCGATCGTCGCGCCCAGCGTTCCCGGAATTCTGGTCTCGCCGTCGGCTCTGCGCCGGCTGTCGCGCAAGGCGCGGCAGCTCGCGCCCGTTCATCGCGCCGGGTTCGAATGCCACCTGCACGACACGCGCCGGCATGCCGATCTGCAACAGTGCATCACGCGCCGCGATTCAGAACCCCAGCGCGTTGCCGCCCACCTGCGCGACACGGGCCTAAGTGCCCATCGCGGCTGGCGTCGCATCCACGATTTCGTCCTGGCCTGGTCACAACACGGCTTCGGCGAAGAAATCGTCGAATGCTGGCTCGAGTACGAGCACGCCGCGGCGCGGACGACGCCCCCGTCGGTGTTTCTCACGCTCGATCATCGCGGCGCGGCGCGCGATGCGGCGCGCGTCCTGCGGCGCGCGCTTTCCCTGCTTGCCCCCGAGCAGGCAGCGGACCGCTACGCCGCCGCCGTGGCGAGCGTAGCCAGCCGGCTACCCGCGGGCGTGCGTCTTCTCGACATCGGCCTCATGGCGCGGCAGCCTGCGAGTCTGCGCGTCAACGTGGGGGGCGTCTGCGCCACGCGCCTGGCGACGTTGCTTGGAGCCCTCGGCTGGTCGCGCGGCGAGCTTGTGCGTATCGCCGAGTTCGCAAGATGCGTCGAGCCGTTCGCGCCGCAGGTCAAGCTCGCGCTCGACTGGCGTCGCGGTCTGCGGTCGCACGCCGCGCTCGAGATCTTTCCGGTCGAGCGCAACGAGTCGGGACCCGCGTCGGAGACGAACGTCGGCTGGCAGGGCCTGCTCGGCTGGCTGTGCGCGCAAGAGTACTGCGACGCTCTCCGCGCGGGGGCGCTGCTCGACTGGCCGGGACAGGTCGAACCGCCTGAGCACGGCGCTGCCTGGCCGGAATCGCTCGTCCTCGAGTCGCTCGCCCGCGGTCCGCGTGCGTTCAGCGTCATCGAGCGGCGTCTGAGTCACTTGAAAGTCGACTTTGTTCCGGGCCTGCGCCCAAGCGTCAAAGCCTATTTCGGCTTCGTGCGCCTGTGGCGCGACGCAAACCCGGTGGTCGCAAGCCGCGCGTGCCCGAGACGTCTGCGCTCGGCGATTGCACGCGGGACGCGGTTCCTTCTTGCGCAACGCTTACCCGGAGGGGATTGGCACGACTTTGCCGACCTCGATGGGGGAAGCGGCGAATGGACAAGCGGATACGTGGCAGCCGCGCTCGCTATGCGCGCGGGCGGCGCCGCCCGCCGCGCGGCGAGAGAGACGTGGGAACGGCTTTGCGGCCTCGGCGTACGCCAAGGATGGGGATACAACGCGCAGATCCCGGCCGATGCGGACAGCACCCTGTGGACGCTGCGTCTCGCGGCTTCGGTCGGTCGGTTGCGCGATCCTGCCGCGAGATCCGGTCTCGCGCTGCTCCGGCGGCATCGCACCGGCGACGGCGGCGTCGCGACCTTCTTGCCGGAGAGCGTCGGGGCTTCGCAGCGAGGCCCTGCGTCGGGTTCAGTCGCCGGATGGTGCCGGTCGCATGCAGAGGTCACCGCAGCCGCCGGCGCGCTGCCGGGGTTCGCGCAAAGCTCGGCGCGATGGCTGCTCCGCGCGCAGAAGCCGGACGGTCGCTGGAGCGCCTACTGGTACGACGAAGATGCGATCGCGACTGCGCTCGCCGCCGAGCACCTTGCCGGCCGCCCCGGTCCGGCGCCTCGCCGCGCGCTCGCGCGCGCCGCCGGCTGGGCCCTGGCGCGCGTCTTGCCGGACGGGGCGGTCGAGGGAACAGGCCGCAGCGGTCGATCCGCGTTCGCCGCAGCTTGCTGCTTGCGAACCCTGCTCGCGGCGCCTAAGTCGGACGCGACGTCCAGCGCGATCGTTCGGCTTTGCGACTGGCTCGTCTCGGTCCAGTGCTTCGACGGTGGCTGGCGCGGTTCGGCGCCCCTGCGCCTGCCGCCGCCGGAACACACTTGCCCGGCGACCTTCGGCAGGCGGCTGGGATTCGCACGCGATGATCGCGGGCTGTTCACGACGGCCACCGTCGTCGACGCGCTCTCGCGCTGTGCCGCGGCGAGACGGCGCGCGTAGCTCCTGCAAGCGCGCGCTGTCCGGCGTAGCGGCGACGCCGCATTTCCCAGTCGATCCGGAACGCCGCCTGCAGCGCAGCCTTGCTGCAGCGGCAGCCGCAGGACAGGGCGATTGCGCGCAGGCGCGGTGCCGCGCCCGACGCGTGCAGCGCGGCGATGCGCTTTCGAAGCGCGGGCGTGCGCGCCACAAGGTCAAAAAAACGCAGCGCCTCGCGCAGCTCGTCGGCGCGCAGCTTCGTCGCGCCGCGTATGCTTCGGGAATCGGCCACCCGTCCAGCGCCCATTGAAATGTTGACCCGCTACCGCGTTCGCGACTACGCCGCGATGATAGCCGATGCGCACCGTCTCGCGGCCTATCGTCGCGCGCTGCACCGCGCGGTGCGTCCTGGCACGACGGTGCTCGATCTCGGTACCGGCAGCGGCATACTAGCGCTGATTGCCTGTCACTTCGGCGCGCGCCGTGTGATCGCGGTGGAGCGCGACGAGGTGATCGAACTGGCGCGCGCGCTGGCGACGGAAAACGGCTGCGCCGACCGGATCACGTTCGTGCACGGCAAGGCCTCGGCGCTTAAGCGCGTGCGGCGCGTCGATGTGATGGTGAGCGACGTTCGCGGCATCCTCCCCTATCACGACGGCGGCCTCGCAGCGATCCTGGATGCTCGCCGACGGTTGCTCCGCCCGGGTGGCACGCTGATCCCGGCACGCGACATCGTCTACGGCGCGCTAGTCCGCGCGCGAAGCGTTGCGCGGCACAGTGATCGATGGCGAAACAATGTCGCCGGACTGTCGCTGGACGCGATGTGGCACATGCTCGCGAATTCGACACATCCCGCGCGGCTGACGCGCGCCGACCTCGCCTCGCGCGCGCGCCGCGTCGCCGTACTCGACTACCGCACCCTCGATACGGCATCGCTCGATGCACCGCTTGCGTGGCCCGTTCCTCGGGCGGTGACCGCTCAGGGCCTCGCGCTGTGGTTCGATTCGCAGCTCGCGCCGGGTGTGACGTTCTCCAACGCACCGGGCCGGCCGCCGCTGATCTACGGCCAGACGCTGCTGCCCTGGCCCGAGCCGGTTCGGCTGCGTGCAGGCGAGCGCGTGCGCGTACGGCTGCGCGCCGACCCGGTGAGCGGCGCCTATGTATGGCGCTGGACGAGCGAAGTGCTCGACTATGCCGGGCGAACGCGCTGCCGGTTCGATCAGTCGACGTTCTTCGGGCAGCCGATCACGCGCGGCGCGCTTTCGGCCGGGCGGGCTGCAAAGCGATGATCGAATTTCTCGCCGCATGCCTGCGCGGCGACGCACCCGAATGGCCGCAGGGCCTGACGGCGCGGGCCTTCCTGGAAGACGCCGGGTTGCACGGCGTTCAGGGCCTGCTGCACGATGCCCTGCGCGCCGGCTGCACGCTCGCAAGCAGCCTGCCCGACGAGGTCGGCATTGCCCTTGCTCGCTGGTCGCGCTTCGACGCGGCCCGCGAGCTGCTCGTCCCGGAGTGGATCTCCGGCCTGCTTGCCGCGCTCGAGGACCGCGGTGTGCCCTGTCTGATCCTCAAGGGCACGGCGCTCGCCTACAGCCTCTACCGGCATCCGCACCTGCGGCCACGCGGCGACGTCGACCTGCTGGTGCCGGAACAGCGGCGTGCGGCGGCGCGCGAGGTGCTTGCCGCGCTCGGCTACGAATTTCCGAACGCGACCAGCGGCCGCTTGGTGTCGGCGGAATTTACCGCGACGCTGGTCGACCGCTACGGCGTCGTACGCAGCGTCGACGTGCACTGGCGCTTGAGCAACGCGCAGGGCTTCGCGCGCGCGGCCTCGCTCGACGCGCTCCTGGCGCGCGCTGTCGCGTTGCCTGCGCTGGCGCCGCAGGCGCGCGGACCATCGCCCGCCGACGCGCTGCTGATCGGCTGCCTGCACCGGGTCGCGCACCGGCATGGCGACTATTGGTACGGGGCGCGCCGCCACCGCGGCGACCGGCTGATCTGGCTCTACGACCTGCACCTGCTCGCCGAAACGTTGGACGAGGCGCAATGGGCGGAATTCTGCCGCCGTGCCGCCGCCACCGGCTTGCGCGCAGTGTGCCTCGATGGCCTGCGCCGCGCGCAGGCGCTGCTCGGTACGCGCGTTCCGGTGCAGGCGATCGGCGCGCTGGAGACGGGTGGCGATGAGATTGCCGCGGCCTACCTGCGCGGCGGCGCGTTGCGCTGGCTGGCGACCGACCTGCGCGCGCTGCCCGACTGGTCGAGCCGCCTGCGGCTGCTCGCCGAGCATGCGTTTCCGCCGAGCAGCTACATGCTGGCGCGCCATGGGCGCCGGTCGCCGCTCTGGCTTCCCGCGCTGTACCTGCATCGCGCCCTGCGCGGCGCAGGGCGGATGCTGCTCGGACGCTAGCCGCGCCCGCCCTGTTTCAGGCGCGCTTCGCCTTGGCGAGCGACTCCTCGACGGTGGTCTGCTCGGCAATCTCCTGCTTGGCGATCGCGTTGCGATGCACCTCGTCCGGGCCGTCGGCGAAGCGCAGGGTGCGCGCGTGCGCGTAGGCGAATGCCAGGCCGAAGCGGTCCGATACGCCGCCGCCGCCGTGCACCTGCATCGCCCAGTCGATCACCTTGCAGGCCATGTTCGGCGCGAGCACCTTGATCATCGCGATTTCCTTCTTGGCGATCTTGTTGCCCACGGTGTCCATCTTCCAGGCGGCGTGCAGCACCATGAAGCGCGCCGAGTCGATCATGATCCGTGCGTCTGCAATGCGCTCGCGCGTCACGCCCTGCTCCGCGATCGTGCGGTGAAACGCGACACGCTCGGTCGCCCGCTTGCACATCTTCTCGAGCGCACGCTCGGCCTGTCCGATCAGCCGCATGCAGTGATGGATGCGCCCCGGTCCGAGGCGGCCCTGCGCAATCTCGAAGCCGCGACCTTCGCCGAGCAGGATGTTCGAGGCCGGCACGCGCACGTCCTTGAGCTCGATCTCCATGTGTCCGTGCGGCGCGTCGTCGTAGCCGAAGACGTTCAGGTGATGCAGGATCGTGATGCCCGGCAGGCCCGCCGGGACGAGGATCATCGACTGTTGCGCGTGGCGCGAGGTGTTGTCGGGGTCGGTCTTGCCCATCAGGATGTAGATCTTGCAGCGCGGATCGCCGGCGCCGGAGGACCACCACTTGCGCCCGTTGATCACGTACTCGTTGCCCTCGCGCTTGATGCGGCACTCGATGTTGGTCGCATCCGAGCTCGCGACCTGCGGCTCGGTCATCAGGAACGCCGAGCGGATTTCGCCGCGCAACAGCGGCTCGAGCCACTGGTCCTTCTGCTCCTCGGTGCCGTAGCGCTCGATCGTCTCCATGTTGCCGGTATCGGGCGCCGAGCAGTTGAACACCTCGGGCGACCAGCTCACTCGTCCCATGATCTCGCACAGCGGCGCGTACTCGAGGTTCGACAGCCCCTCGGGCGCGCGCGGCGAGCGCGGCAGGAACAGGTTCCACAGTCCGGCCTTGCGCGCCTTGGGTTTCAGCGCCTCGATGACCGGTACCGCCTCCCAGCGCTTGTCGCTGCGCACATGCGCGTAGTACTTGTCCTCGTTCGGATAGATGTGCTCGTCCATGAAAGCGAGCAGCCGCTTGCGCAATTCCTCGACTCTCGGTGAATACGCGAAATCCATGTCTGTCTCCCTACGCAGTGCGTTTCAGAATGTTCTCGACCTGCCGCCAGCCGAGCTCGGCCATCATTTTCGCGCGCTCGCCGGTTTCCGCGGCGTGGCTCGACGCCGCGGTGCCATCGACGACGCGCTTGGCGATGCCCTGGATGATTGCGGCGATGCGAAACAGGTTGTACGCCATGTAAAAGTCCCAATCCGACTCGGGCACACCGGCGCGGCCCGTGCGCCTGCAATACATCTCGATGTATTCCTGCTCGGTCGGTATCCCGAGCGCCGAGTAATCGATCCCGGCGATGCCGCGGAATTTGCCCGGCGGGATGTGCCAGCTCATGCAATGGTAGGCGAAATCGGCAAGCGGGTGCCCCAGCGTCGAAAGCTCCCAGTCGAGCACCGCGAGGATTTTCGGCTCGGTCGGATGGAAAATGGTGTTGTCCAGCCGGTAATCGCCGTGGACGACCGTCGTCTCGTCACCCGGCGGAATGTTCTCCGGAAGCCAGGCGATCAGGTTTTCCATCGGCTCGATGCGCTCGAGCTCGGAAGCACGGTATTGCTTGGTCCAGCGGTCGATCTGCCGCTGAATGTAATTTCCAGGCTTGCCGAAGCCTTCCAGGCCCACCGCCTTGTAATCGGTCCCGTGGAGCAGCGCGATGACGCGGTTGAGCTCGGCCCAGATCGCGTGCCGCTCGGCGCTCGCCATGCCCGGCAGCGACTGATCCCAGAGCACGCGCCCCTCGACGCAGTCCATCACGTAGAACATCGTGCCGATCACCCCGTCGTCCTCGCACAGGACGTAGGGACGAGCCACCGGGAACCCGGTCTTGTAAAGCGCGCTGATCACGCGAAACTCGCGATCGACCGCGTGCGCCGAGGGCAGCAGCTTGCCGAGCGGCTTCCTGCGCAGTGCATAGCGCTTGCCGCCCGCGCTCAGGCGGTAGGTCGGGTTCGACTGACCCCCCTTGAACTGCTCCACCTCCAGCGGACCGCGGAACGCCGGCAACCGGGCGCGCAGATAGGCCTCGAGCGCGCCGACGTCGAAACGATGGCGTTCTTCGACCGGCTTGGTTCCGACGAACTGGTCAAACATCCGAAAGGCTGGAATGGAGAGCGACAGGAAGGGTCTGGGCAAGCTTAGCGGTTTCGCCCCGCCGCGCCAATTCATTCGCCCTGCGGTTTCACCTGCAGCCAGAACGTCACCGGACCCTGGTTGACGAGGCTCACGTTCATGTCCGCGCCGAAGCGGCCCGACTCGACCGGGGCATGGCGCGCGCGCGCCAGGGCGACGAAGCGCTCGAACAGCCGCGCCCCTTCTGCGGGCGTCGCCGCGCTCGAAAAGCCCGGGCGCGTACCTTTGTTGGTCTCTGCAGCGAGCGTGAATTGCGGCACCGCGAGCAGGCCGCCGCCGACATCCGCGAGCGAAAGGTTCATGCGGCCCTCGGCGTCGCCGAACACCCGGTAGCCGAGCACGCGCTCGACGAGGCGCTCGGCGCCGGCCGCGCCATCGCCGCGCTCGACGCCGACCAGCGCTACCAGCCCCGGCCCGATGCGACCGATCAGTTCACCGTCGACGCTGACCGCCGCTTCGCTCACGCGCTGAATGAGCGCGATCACGCAATGATGTCGGGGATGACGCGCGCCTGCAGGCGGGCGATCTGATCCTTGAGCAGGAGCCTGCGTTTCTTCAAGCGGCGCAACTGCAGCTGATCGAGCACCGGATCTTCCACCAGCCGGTCGATGATGGCGTCCAAGTCCCCGTGCTCGAGCTCGAGCACCGAGATCCGCGCCCGGATCGACTGCAGTTCTTCGTCAGTCAATGAGACGTTGCTCACGCGCCGCCTTCGCGCCGTCCCGGGCAGCCCCGGGGGCCATCAGCCACAGATCATGCGAACTGGCGGGTTAGGTGGCATAAGTCACGCAACCCACGACCTCTTTCGATTAGCATCCTAGCGCCGGACGCCGGTCAGGAGAAGAGGCAGACCGCGGGGTTTGCCAAGCGACAGAATGAAAAGGAAAAAAAGCGCCCACAAAGAGGCTGTTCCGCGCACGGCGACGCGCCGCGGCGCTGCGGAAAGCGCCTGAGCCGCGATGCGTCGCAACGACCACGACGTCAGCGACCAGATTCGCACCACCGACGCCGACGCCGTCCGGGCCGCAATCCTGCGGCTGTACCGGGACCGCTACCCCGCGGCGTCGAGCACGGCGATCGAGACCGCATTCGACGACGCGGTGCGCATGTACAACGGTGCGCATCGCGATTTCCACCCCTGTGACACCGAGTATCACGACCTGCAGCACGTACTCGACGTCACGCTTGCAATGGCGCGGCTGATGGATGGTTACGCGCGCGGCCGCAAAAACGGGTCGCCGGTGCTGCCGGCAAGGCTGTTCATCGATGGCGTCATTGCCGCGCTGTTTCACGACATCGGATACCTGCGGCACAAGCGCGACGACGATCGCCGCTTCGGCTCCGAGTACACCCTGACCCACGTCTCGCGCGGGGCGCGCTTACTGTCGGGCTACCTGGAGGCGCGCGGCCTCGGCGAGCACGCCGACGAGACCGCCGAGCTGCTGCATTTCACCGGCTACGAACGGCCGATCGCGACCATCCGTGTCGCCGATCCTCTGATGCTCGGCCTCGGCCGCATGCTCGGTTCGGCGGACATTATTGCGCAGATGTCGGACCGCTGCTATCTGGAAAAATGCCGCGACCGGCTGTATCCGGAGTTCGTGCTCGGCGGCCTTGCCCGCAAAACGCGGCCCGACGGAAGCGTCGAGGTGCTGTTCAGCTCGGGCGACGACCTCGTGCGCAAGACCCCCGGGTTCTTCACCAACGCCATGCGGCGCCTCGACGACGAGCTCGCGCGCGCCTATCACTACGCCGAAACGCACTTCGAGGGCCGGAATCTGTACATCGACGAGATGCAGAAAAACGTGCGCTACGCGGCTGCATACGATGCGACGCGCGACGACAGGATGCTGCGGCGTGCGCCGCCGACCACGCTGCGGCCCGACGTGAAGCCCTACCCGGAAGACCTGGTGATCTGGTAGGCGACGCCGTGCGCACGCCGATGCGCAGGACCGCGAATGACGCGCAGCGCGCCGCAGTACCATCGCCGGCATGCGCCTACTGAGCTGGAACATCCAATGGTGCCGCGGCGTCGACGGCAAGGTCGATCCGGCGCGCATCGCGCAGACTGCACGCGCGCTGTGCGACCCGGATGTCCTGTGCCTGCAGGAGGTCGCCGCGAACGACCCTGCGCTGGCCGGGAGTCGTGGAGAGGATCAGTACGCGGCGCTGGCGGGCGCCTTCCCGGGGTTTTCGGCCACCGTCGGCTGGAGCGTGGACCTGCCGGACGATGCCGGCGGGCGGCGCCGCTTCGGCAATCTCATCCTGTCGCGCCTGCCGGTCGGCCGCGTCCTGCGCCACGCGCTGCCCTGGCCGCCTGCGCCGGGCCGCCCGAGCATGCCGCGGATCGCGCTCGAGGCGGAGATCCTCGCGCCCTGGGGGTCCGTCCGCGTGACGACCACGCATCTCGAGTACTACGCTGCGCATCAGCGCGCCGCCCAGGTCGAGCGGCTGCGCGCGCTGCACGCCGAAGCCTGCGCGCACGCACGCGCCGCTCCCTCGCCGCGCGACGACGGCGGTCCGTTCCAGCACCGCGCGCGCCCCTGCGCCGCGATCGTGACGGGCGATTTCAACCTGCCCCCTGACGATCCGCTGCACGACCGGCTGTGCGCGCCGTTCGAGGACGCGACGCCGCGCCTGCGCGACGCCTGGGCCTGCTTGCACGGCGCCGCGCCGCACTCACCGAGCTTCCGGCTCTACGACCCGGACTACGCCGGCACGCCGTACTGCTGCGACTTCGTGCTGGTCAGCGAGGACCTCGCGCCGCGTCTCAGTGCCCTGCGCATCGACGCCGGCTGCCAGGCCTCCGACCACCAGCCGGTCATCGCCGAATTCAGCGCCTGAGCGCTGCCTCGAGCGCGCGACGCAGCGACTCGACGCGTGCGCGGTTGACGCCGAAATCCCGGATCCCCAGCCGCGCCGCCGAGCGTACGTGAATCCGGCCGCCCGCCGGATCGAGCGCGAACTCGACGTCATCGACGAAGCGCATGACCCGGCTGCGAAATTCAGCGTAGAGGTAGTCAGGGGTTGCGCGAACGATGCGCGCACCCGGCGCCGCCTCGATCACGCGCTGCAGCGCCGCGATCGCGACCGCGGGTGCCCCTTGGAAGACCAGCGGTTCGATGTAGTGCCGGTGATCGCCCGGGTCGGCCTGGCTCGAGACGCAGTTCGGCGTTCGTTTGCACGGCGCGAGCCGCCCTTCGCACGCGCCGAGATTGCCAGGCCGTTTCCAGGAAAACATGCTGCGCCTCCTCGCGCGACGACCGGCTCCGCCGCGCGCGTCGATGTTACCATCGCCACACATCCGCCGACGGGGAAACGCCATGGCAGAGATCTCCACGCAGCAGCTCGCGGAATTGCTTTCCGGCATCGCGCGCGCCCAGGCTGCGCTCGTGCAGGGCATCGAAAGCGCGATGCCCGGCACGCGCGGCACGCACATCGTGCCGGCGCTGCAGAACGCCGCGCACATGCGCGACCACCCCGATCCCACGCTGGTCGACCTCCCGGTACGCGTGCTGATCGCCTACATGGGACGCGTGGGGCCGGATGCCGACAACATTGCACGCGACCTCGAGCGCGCGCTCAGTGGCCTGCCGCCGACGCCCGCCGGGGCTGCGCCCGAGTTCGCCGCGCCGAGCGAATCGGCGGGCGAAAGCCTGGACTTCACCGAGCCGCAGTAGCAGGCGCCACCGCGCGCTAGAACTGCGGCGGCGGCGGGAACTTGGGCGCGCGCTTCTCGCGGTGCGATGCGACGCCCTCCTTCACCTCCGGGCCGCTGAAGCCCATGAATTCGAGCGCGAGCGAGGTATCGAAGATCGGCCCGGCCATGCGCAGCCAGTTGTTGAGGCTGTACTTGGTCCAGCGAATCGCGGTCTGCGCGCCCGCCGCCAGCCGGCGCGCGACCTCGAGCGCCTTGGCCTGCAGCTCGGTTTCCTCGCAGGTCAGCGACACCAGGCCGATCCGCTCGGCCTCCTCGCCCGTGAGCTGATCGCAGGTCAGCAAGTAGTACTTTGCCTTCGCCATGCCACAGAGCAGCGGCCAGACGATGGCGGCGTGATCGCCCGCAGCGACGCCGAGCCGCGTGTGGCCGTCGATGATGCGCGCGTTGCGCGCGGCGATCGAGACGTCCGACAACAGGCCGGCGACCAGCCCCGCGCCGACGGCCGGGCCGTGCATCGCGGAGACGACCACCTTCGAGCAGTTGATGATGTTGTAGACCAGGTCGCGCGCCTCGCGCCAGACGCGCGCGCGCGCGGCGAAATCGGTCGTGATCTTCTCGACCATCGCAAGATCGCCGCCCGCCGAGAAGCCTTTGCCCGCCCCGCGCAGGATCGCGACGCGCGCCTCCGGATCCCGGTCGATGTCGAGCCAGACCTCGGCAAGCTCGGCGTGCTGGCGTTCGGTCGCCACCGAAAGCTTGCCTTCCTCGCCCATCACGACCTCGACGATCCCCGGTTCGACGGGACGGACCTTCAAGTCCTGGTATTTCGAGTAATCCATGTCCTCCCCTTTCATTCGGCCAAGCTGCGACTGCGGCCGATTCTACGCCGCGGACATACAATGACGGCATGCGCGAGATCCTGCGTACGCCCGAGGCACGTTTCGCGAACCTGCCGGGTTTCGACTATGCGCCGCGCTACCTGGAGTGGCGCGGCATGCGTATCCACTACGTCGACGAGCGGCCCGCGCAGGCCGCAGCGCTCAGCCACAGCTTTCTCTGCCTGCACGGCGAGCCGACCTGGAGCTACCTGTACCGCAAGATGATCCCGCCGTTTTTGGCGAGCGGGGCGCGTGTGGTCGCACCGGATTTCCCCGGCTTCGGCCGGTCGGACAAACCCGTCGACGATGATGCCTACAGCTTCGATTTTCATCGCGCCTTCCTGCTCGATTTCGTCGAGCGGCTCGATCTGCGCAACGTCACGCTGGTGGTGCAGGACTGGGGCGGAATCCTCGGGCTGACCCTGCCGATGGAGGCGCCGGCGCGCTACGCGCGGCTCCTGGTGATGAACACGGCGCTCGGCACCGGCGATACGCCGCTCACCGAGGGCTTTCTCGCCTGGCGCGCCTACGTCGCAAAAAACCCGAATCTCGATTGCGCGAAGCTGCTCGCGCGCAGCTGCCCGTCGCTGTCGGCCGCCGAAGCCGCGGCCTACGAAGCGCCGTTCCCCGACGCCACGTACAAGGGCGGTGTGCGCCGCTTTCCGCAGCTCGTGCCGGATGCGCCGGACGCGCCCGGCGCGGCACTCTCGCGCCGCGCGCGCGACTGGTGGCGCACGGCCTGGCAGGGCGAGGCGTTCATGGCGATCGGCGCCACCGACCCGGTGCTCGGGCCAGGACCGATGCGGGCACTGCACCGGGAGATCCGCAACTGCGCCGAGCCCTGGGTGCACGCCGAGGCCGGGCACTTCGTCCAGGAATGGGGGGACGAAGTCGCGCGCGCCGCGCTCCCACACTGGCATGGCGCGTGAAGATTTGAGCGCACGCGAAGCCGGTCCGCTCCCGGTGAGCTACGCCGACGTCGAGGGCGCGCATGCGCGCATCTCCGCGCACGTCATCCGCACGCCGGTACTGCGCTCGACCACCGTCGATGCGCGCACGGGCGCGCAGGTGTTCTTCAAGTGCGAGAATTTCCAGCGTATGGGCGCGTTCAAGTTCCGCGGCGCGCTGAACGCGATGGCGCAGCTCTCGGCGGAGGAAGCACGCCGTGGCGTGATGACCTACTCGTCGGGCAACCACGCGCAGGCCGTCGCACTCGCCGGCCGGCTGCTCGGCATCCACGCCACCATCGTGATGCCGGCGGATGCGCCGCGGGTCAAGCTCGAGGCCACCCGCGGCTACGGCGCAGAGGTCGTCAGCTACGATCCCCACGATCCCTCCGATCCGACGGCCAATTCGCGCGAGGCGATCGCGCGCCGGCTCGCGGCCGAACGCGGCCTGACGGTCGTGCCGCCGTTCGACGACGCGCGGGTGATCGCCGGCCAGGGGACTGCCGCCAAGGAGCTGTTCGAGGAGACCGGGCCGCTCGATCTGCTGCTGGTGCCCTGCGGCGGTGGCGGCCTGCTCTCGGGCTGCGCGCTCGCCGCGCAGGCGCTCGCGCCGCACTGCCGCGTCATCGGGGTCGAGCCCGACGCGGGCGACGACGCCGTACGCTCGTTCCGCACCGGCACGCTGCAGACGGTGCGCAATCCCGACACGATTGCCGACGGTGCGCGCACCGAGTCGCTCGGCCGGCTGACCTTTCCGCTCATACGCGCGCTGGTGTCCGACATGACGAGCGTCGACGACGCCGCGCTGCTCGATGCGATGTTCTTTCTTTGGCAGCGGATGAAGATCGTCGTCGAGCCGACCGGCGCGCTCGGCGCCTGCGCCCTGCTCGGCGGCAGGATCGAGGCCCGCGGCCGCCGGGTGGGGGTGCTGCTGTCCGGCGGCAACGTCGATCTCGCCTGGGCAGCGCGCCGACTGCTTGCGTCTCAGCCGGCCGGAAAAAACGCGTAGCGGCGGCTGCGCTCCGCCTTGACCGCGTACATCGCCTTGTCGGCGCAGTCGATGAGCGCCTGGCCCTCGCTCGCGTCGTCGGGAAAGACGCTGATCCCGATCGAGCATGACACGCGCGCGAGCCCGCCCTCCAGGGCGAGCGGCACGTTGACCATATCGGTAATCTTCTCGGCGATCATTTGCACGTCCTCGGTCCGGTCGAGGGCGCTGGCGAGGACGACGAATTCGTCGCCGCCGTAGCGGGCCACCGTGTCGGAGGCGCGCACGCTCGTGCGCAAGCGCGCGGCGACCGCAGCCAGGGCCTGGTCGCCGACCAGATGACCACGCGCATCGTTTAGCTGCTTGAAGTCGTCCAGGTCGACCATCATCACGGCGACCTTCTTGCGATTGCGCTTCGCCAGTTCGAGCGCGAGCTCGAGCCGCTGCTGCAGCGAGATGCGGTTCGGCAGTCCGGTGAGCGGATCATGCTGCGCCATGAAGCGCAGATGCTCCTCGCTCTCGCGCAACTGGTGCATCAGCGCCTCGCGCTCGCGTGCTTCCTCGCGCAGCTGGTCGTTGGCGCGGTTCAGCTCGCGCGTACGCTCGCGAATGCGGGCCTCGAGCTCGCGTTCGTTGGCCTGCGTGGTCTCGAGCAGCGCCCGCTGGTTGGCGAGCGCACGGCGCTGCGCAAGCTCGTTCTCGCGCTCGATGACGCGGATCCGGTCGGCCAGCGCGAGCGACAGCAGCACGACGTCGAGCGCAAGCCCGATGTGCAAGCCATACAAGGTCAGGAAATGGGTCGGGATCAGCGCAAAATTGCGCAGCGCGGCGAGCACGATGAACAGGACGAGCGCCGACCATGCCAGGAGGAAGAACCGCGCCGCGCGGTAGCCGTGGGAGAGCTGGCGGGCCGCAACCCAGAGAATCGTCACCCCGGCCACCGTCGCGACGATCGACAGAATGCGCATGACCCAGCTGTAGTGCTCAGGATCGCCGGCCACGGCGACGAGCGTGCCGAGCGCGCCGGCGAGCGCCACCGCGATCACCAGACGGTCGACACGCGGCAGCTTGCCGCGCAGTGCGAGGAAGTTGCGCGCGAACAGCGCCCCGAAAGCCAGCGTGCCGCACAGGGTCGCGCCCAGCGCACGGTTCGCCCACCATACGTTTTCCGGCCACAGATACTCGAACGCGAAGCCGTCGAGCGTGAACAGCGCCAGACCGAACATGCCGACGTAAAGCACGTACCAGAGCGTCGTTCGATCGCGCAGCGACGCATACAGCAGCAGGTTGTAGAGGAACAGCGCGATGACGAGCCCGTAGAACAAGCCGTAGGCGAGCTGCTGGCGGACGCCGTTCGCGGCAAAGGCGCGCGGCCGCCAGAGGGTGAGCGGCACGGTCAGTACGCTGCGCGTCGAGGCACGCAGGTAGATCGGGCGATCCGTGGCGAGGTTCGCCGGCAGGCGAAACAGGTGCACGCGGTCCTGGATCTCCCGCTCGATCCACGGGCGCGTGTCGCCGCCGCGAAGCCTGCGGTAGACCACGCTGCCGTCTGCGGCGGTCACCGGCAGATGCAATTCGAGCTCGTCCAGGTTCGGGAAACCCACCTCGAGCAACCAGCCATCCTCCGGGACGGTGCCGCCACCGAGATCGAAACGCAGCCAGAGGGCGGACCGCGAGTACCCCAGATTGACGACGTCGTCGTCCGAGGGCTGGAAGCGTTGCGCGAGCGCAGCCGAACGCACCTCGGCGAAGGTCAGCGTCCGCGTGGGATCCTCGAGCAGCTCGACGAAGCGCCCGAGCGAGACCGGTGCGAGAGGACCCGGCAACGGGACCTGCCCGGCGCGCGCAATCCCGAGCGCGAATGCGAGCGTACCGAGCAATAGCGCGCGCAGCCCGATCCGCATGCCAGAACCTCCGTTCCTCGCCCCGAGGGGATGCTAGTCCTGTTTGCTAAGATCCGCACTCCCGCCTGCCTGACCCTCGCCGCGAGCCCGCATGACAAATCGCCCTGCAAAGATGCACGCCGTCGAAATCGCCAAGCCCGGCGGACCCGAAGTGCTCACCGCGGTCGAACGCGCGGTGCCAACGCCCCGCGCCGACGAGATCCTCGTCAAGGTCGCCGCGGCCGGCGTGAACCGGCCAGACGTCTTGCAGCGCATGGGGAACTACGCTCCGCCACCGGATGCGTCGGACCTGCCGGGGCTCGAGATCGCGGGCGAGGTCGTCGCCTGTGGAGACGCCGTCACGCAATGGAAACCGGGTGATCGCGTCTGCGCGCTCGCCCCGGGCGGCGGCTACGCGGCGTTCTGCACGGTGCCCGCGGTTCAGGCGCTGCCGATTCCGAAGGGACTCAGCGCGGTCGAAGCGGCGTCGCTCCCCGAAACCTTCTTCACCGTCTGGAACAACGTCTACGACCGCGCGAAGCTGGCCGCGGGCGAGTCGCTGCTCGTCCAGGGCGGCAGCTCCGGGATCGGCGTCACCGCGATCCAGATGGCGGTGGCCACCGGCAACCGGGTGCTCGTGACCGCCGGCTCGGACGAAAAGTGCGCCGCCTGCGTCGCGCTCGGCGCGGAGAAAGCCATCAACTACCGCAGGCAGGACTTCGTCGCCGAGGTCAAGGCGGCGACCGGCGGCAAGGGCGTCGACGTGATTCTCGACATGGTGGGCGGCGACTATGTGCCGCGCGAGCTGAAATGCCTCGCCGACGAAGGCCGTCTGGTGTTCATCGCGTTCCAGCGCGGCATGAAGACCGAGCTCGACCTGAACGAGCTGATGCGCCGCCGCCTGACCTTGACCGGCTCGACGCTGCGTCCGCGCACCATCGCGTACAAGGGCACGATCGCGCAAAACCTGCGCACGCGGTTCTGGCCGCTCATCGAGGCAGGCAAGATCAAGCCGCAGATCTTCAAGACCTTCCCGCTGGCGCAGGCCGCCGATGCGCACCGCCTCATGGAATCGAGCCAGCACATTGGCAAGATCATCTTGACGGTTTAGCGTCCTCCACCGCGGCTTCCCGCCGCAGCCAGGCCACGAACGCGCCGACCTCGCTGCGCGCCGCAGCCCCCGGCGCGACGATCACGAAGTACGCACGTGCCGGGTCGGCCGAGCGCTGGAACGGCACGACGAGTTCCTTTGCGGCGATCAGGTCGCGCACGAGCGGCGTGCGCCCGAGGGCGACGCCGTGGCCGGCGATCGCGGCGGGAATGATCTGCTCGTAACCCGAAAACAGCAGCCGGCCGGCCGGCCGGAGGTCGGCCAGCCCTTCGATCTCGAGCCAGGCCTTCCAGTGCAGCCAGGGGTGCCGGCCCTCCGGATCATCGTACTGCAGCAGCACGTGGTGCCGCAGATCGGCAGGGACCTTGAGCGGATGCTTCGTGCGCTTGAGCATCGACGGGCTGCAGACCGGGAACACGCGCTCGCCGAACAGGCGCAGGGCGTTCGGGCCACAGAGTGTCGCCGGGCCGTGGCGAATCGCGACATCGAGACCGTCGCGCTCGAGCTGCTGCACGCGGGTGTCCGCCGTGATGCGCACGTCGATGTCCGGATGCGCGCGCGTAAACCCCGCAAGGCGCGGGATCAGCCAGAGCGATGCGAACGAATGCGTCGTGGTCACGGCCAGCGTGCGCTTGTCCTGCTGCGCGCGCAGACGGTCGGTCGCTTCACGCATCGTCGCAAGCGCCTGCGCCGACGCGGCGTAGTACTCGCGTCCGGCCTCGGTGAGCGCCAGTGCACGGTGACGGCGCTGGAACAGCGCGACGCCGAGCTGCTGCTCGAGCTCCTGGATCTGGCGGCTCACCGCCGACTGCGTCAGGTGCAGCTCTTCGCCCGCGCGGGTAAACGAAAGCAGGCGCGCGGCCGCCTCGAAGCCCCGCAGCAAGTCGAGCGAGGGCAGCCGGAGGCTGCCCTGGGTGGACCTATTCGCATTCCTATTTCTCATGCAAGACCCCAGTTCTTTTCGTTTGAGCCCCGCTGTCAGGGAGCGCAGACTCGAGCAACGATGCATGCAGAACCTGCATGCACATAGTACAGGAGACTGTCATGCGAGTGGAACTTGACCACGGCCCCATCCGGCTCGAACCCCGGCAGATCGTGCGCGTCCTCGAAGGCGCCGGGCGGCGCATCTGCGTGCGCGAAGGCAGCGTCTGGATCACCGAGGCATCGGAACCGGGCGACATCGTGCTGCAACCCGGGAACTGCTACGCGCTCAAGCGCGACGGGCTCGCGCTGATCACGGGTCTCGACCCATCGGTCGTCACCCTGAATTGAACACGAGGACATCAGCCATGAACGAAGACATGCTCACGATCAGCTACGAAGACCTGCTGCGCGACCCGGATTTGATCGACCGGGTGCAGAACGACGCGCGCCGCTACCGGGCCCGCGAGATTCGGCGCGTCCTGAACGGTGCATGGCAGGCGCTGGTCTCGCCCCCCGAGGCCGAAAAGCACGCGCTGCGAACCGCGCGCTGCGGCTGAGCCGAGTTTCGTAGAATGGGGGCTCCGTCAAAGGAGCCCCCATGTTCAAAGACGGCCTGCTCGAGGGCAAGCGCATCCTGATCACCGGCGGCGGGACCGGACTCGGCAAGGAGATCGCCGAGCGCTACCTGCAGCTCGGCGCCGAGCTGTGGCTCGCGGGCCGGCGCGCCGGGGTGCTCGAAGAGACGGCGCAGGCTCTCAGCGCGCGGCACGGCGGCACGGTGCGCACGCACGCGGTCGACATCCGCGATGCGCAGGCCGTCGATGCCATGGTCGAGCGCATCTGGACCGACGCGGGGCCGCTCACCGGACTGGTGAACAATGCGGCGGGCAACTTCATCAGCCCGACCAAGGACCTGACGGTCAACGGATTCAACGCGATCGCGAACATCGTCTTTCACGGCAGCTTCTACGTGACGCATGCGGTGGGCAGGCGCTGGATCGCCGGCGGCCACAAGGGATCGGTCGTCTCGATCCTCGTCACCTGGGTCTGGAGCGGCTCGCCCTACGTCGTGCCCTCGGCGATGTCGAAGGCGGGGCTGCACGTCATGACCAAATCGCTCGCCGTGGAATGGGGTCGCTACGGCATCCGCTTGAACGCGATCGCACCCGGCGCCTTTCCGACCGAGGGTGCCTCCAAGCGGCTGCGCCCGGGCGGCAGCTTCGAGGAGGCAAACGAATCGAACCCGATGCGCCGCGTCGGCGAGATGCCCGAGCTGCAGAACCTCGCGACCTTTCTCATGGCCGACGGCTGCGAGTGGCTCACCGGCGAGACCATCGCGGTCGACGGCGGCGGCTACCTCGCGAACGGCGCCTCTTTCACCGAGCTCGACAAGCTCTCGGACGCGGACTGGGACCGCATGCGCGAGATGATCAAGGCGCAGAACGCGAAGGACCGCGCCGGTCGCGGTCACTGAGTCCGTCGCCCCGCGATGACGCGTCAACATCCTCGCCCTGCCGCGACGCTCGTCCTGCTGCGTGATGCCGCGCAGGGGCCGGAACTGTTCATGGTCGAGCGCTCGCATGCGGCGGATTTCGTGGCCGGGGCCTACGTCTTTCCCGGCGGCGCAGTCGACGAGGCCGACGCGCAGCCCGCGCTGCAGGCCCGCGTGCTGGGTCTGTCGGACCTCGCAGCGAGCCGCCGGCTCGGCGTGGCGTCGAACGGCATCGGCTACTGGGTGGCCGCGGTGCGCGAATGCTTCGAGGAAGCCGGCATCCTGCTCGCGGTGGACGCCGGCGGCGCAGCAATCGCGCCCGAGCGCATGCTCGCGCTGGCCGAGGTTCGCGACCAGCTAAACGCGGGCGAGATCGGCTTTCTCGAGTTTCTCGAGCGCGAGGATCTCTACCTGCCTTGCGACCGCATCGCCTATTTCGCGCACTGGATCACGCCGCCGGCGCGTTCGCGGCGCTACAGCACGCGCTTTTTCGTCGCCCTGGCGCCCGCCGGGCAGCTGGGCTCGCATGACGCCGGAGAAACGGTGAGCCACACCTGGATCCGGCCGGCGGAGGCCCTTGCGCGCTTCGAGCAGGGCACGCTCACGCTGGTCAACGCGACCCGCGACGCGCTCGCCCGCCTCGCCGAGTACACCGAGGCGCGCGTGGCACTCGAGGCGGCGTTCGCGCTCGACGAGATCGTCGAGCACCGCGCCTGCTGGGCGACCGGGCGCGACGGCAAGCGCCTGTTCCGGCGCAATGATCCGGCGTACTTCGAGATCCACTGGTGTGATCCGGAGGAAACGGGCGAATCGACCTACGAAATGCTGCCGGGCGTTCCCAAGCGGCTCGACGCGCTGGTCACGCGGGTCATCGCGCCGAACCCCGGGATGATGACCGGCCCCGGAACCAACAGCTATCTCGTCGGCGACGGCGACTTGGCGGTAATCGACCCGGGACCGGATGACGCCGCGCACCTCGAAGCAGTGCTTGCCGCCGGCGACGGGCGCATCCGCTGGATTTTGTGCACGCACACCCACATCGACCACTCGCCGGCGGCTGCGGCGCTGCGCGCCGCGACCGGCGCGCAGCTGATCGGGCGACCGGCGCCGCCGGGCGAAAGCCAGGACGCGGGCTTCGCACCGACGCGGGTGCCCGCGCATGGCGAGCGCCTCAGGCTGGGCGGCGTCAGCCTGCGCGCGCTGCACACGCCGGGACACGCGTCGAACCACCTGTGCTACCTGCTGGAACAGACGCGCATGCTGTTCACCGGCGATCACGTCATGCAGGGCTCGACGGTGGTGATCGGACCGCCGGATGGCAGCATGCAGGCCTATCTGAACTCGCTCGAGGCGCTGCTCGGCGAGGACGTCGCGGTGTTCGCGCCCGGCCACGGCTACCTGATCGGCGAGCCGCACAAGGAACTGCGGCGCCTGATCGCGCATCGCCTCGCGCGCGAGGCGAAGGTCACCGCCGCACTCGGGCGCATCGGCAGCGCGACGCTCGACACGCTGGTCGCCGCGGTCTACGACGATGTGCACCCCCGCCTGCACCGGGTGGCCGCACGCTCGCTCCGGGCGCATCTCGAAAAGCTCGTCGTGGACGGACGCGTGCGCGATGCGTCCGGCCGGTTCACGCTCGTGACCACGGCGTCCTGAGGTTGGCAGGGGGCGGCGCGGTCGCTAAGATGGTCCCGAGTTGAACGCGTCGCGCGGCCGAGCCTGGGGAGGACATTGGCATGAGCGAGCATCAGAAGACCTTGAAGATCGTCACCAACCTCGATCGTGCGGCGATCGAGAAGCGGCTCGACGCGCTGCAAACCATCGCCCAGGCTGCGGGACGGGTCGACGTCGCGGCGCTGTTGGACGGTTGCGCCGGCGCCCCGCGCACGCAGCTCGAGCAAAAGATCCGCGGTGCGCAAAAAGCGCTCGCCGGCACGGCCGGCCATGCCGAATTGAAGGCGCAGCTCGAGCTCGTCGAGCTGAATCTGCCCAACCTGTAGCCGTCCGCGGCATGTCCTCCCCGGCACGCCAAACGCTCGACCTGTTCGTGATTGGCGGGGGATCCGGCGGCGTGCGCGCCGCGCGGTTCGCCGCCGGCTTCGGGGCGCGCGTCGCGATCGCCGAATCGGGGCGCTTCGGGGGTACCTGCGTCAACGTCGGATGCATCCCGAAAAAGCTGTTCTCCTATGCCGCGCATTTCCGCGACGACATGGACGATGCCGCCGATTTCGGCTGGACGATCGGCGAGACGCGCTTCGACTGGCCGACGCTCGTCGCGAACAAGGACCGCGAGATCGCCCGACTGAATGGCGTATACGAGCGCCTGCTGGTCAATGCCGGGGTCGAGATTCTGCGCAGCCGCGCGCGCCTCGTCGATGCGCACACCGTCGAAGTCGACGGCGTGCGCCGGCAGGCAAAGTACATCCTCGTCGCGACCGGCTCCTGGCCCCAGCGGCCGTCGATTCCAGGCGCGGCGCTCGCGATCTCCTCCAACGAGGCGTTTGCGCTCGAGCGCCTGCCGCGGCGTGCCGTCGTCGTGGGCGGCGGCTACATCGCGCTCGAATTCGCCTCGATCTTCAATGGCCTCGGCGTCGAGACGACGCTCGCCTACCGCGGCGCGCGCCTGCTGCGCCATTTCGACGCCGAGCTCGGCGAGCGGATCGCGGAGGAATTGGCCCACAAGGGGGTGAACATCCGTCTCAACGCGCCGCCGGCGTCGATCGCGCGCGGCGCGGACGGCGCGCTCGAGGCGGCGTTCGGCGACGGCAAGCGGGTCGCCGCCGAGCTCGTCATGTTGGCCACCGGGCGCATCCCCAACACCCGCGACCTCGGGCTCGAGGCCGCGGGCGTGCGCTGCGAAGTGGACGGCCGCATCGTCGTCGACCGCATGATGAAATCGAGCGTGGATTCGATCTACGCCATCGGCGACGTGGCAAACCAGCATAATCTGACACCGGTGGCGACCGCCGAGGGCACGGCGGTCGCGCGGACGCTGTTCAACCGCGAAGCGACGGCGATGGACTACGAGAACATCCCGACGGCCGTGTTCTGCAATCCGAACCTCGCCACAGTGGGCCTGTCGGAGGCGGCGGCGCGTAAGCGCCTCGGCGCGGTCGATGTCTACCGCACCGCGTTCCGCGCGCTCAAGCACACGCTCGGCGAAAACGACGAGCGCCTGTTCATGAAGCTGATCGTCGACCCGGCCACGGATCGGGTGGTCGGCGCGCACATGATCGGGCCGGACGCCGGTGAGATCATCCAGGGTGTGGCAATTGCCGTTAAGCTCGGCGCGACCAAGGCGCAGTTCGACGCGACGGTCGGCATTCACCCCACTGCAGCGGAAGAGTTCGTCACCATGCGGGAAAAGGCAGCCTAGATCCAAGCGGAGGTGCGGGATGCTCGAAGCACGAATCGAAAAAGCCATTGGCGAGCTGCGCGGCTACCTCGAGGCGCCGCTCGCGATCGAGCTGTGGAACGGCAAGCGCTTCGCCTTCAGCGCCTCGCCGCCGGTCACGCTGCGCCTGAGCGGCCCGCGTGCAGCGCGCACGCTGATGAATGCCGACCTGGAAAAGCTCGGCACCGCGTACGTCGAGGGCCTGATCGACGTCGACGGCCCGATCCGCGAAATCATCCGCGCCGCCGAGGCGCTGTCGGCGCGCGGCAGCGGCTACCGGCCGGGGCGGCTGCCGAAGCTTTCGTTTCACAGCCGCAGGCGCGACGCACAGGCGATTGGCTACCACTACGATGTCTCGAACGATTTTTACGCGCTGTGGCTTGATCGCGAGATGGTCTACTCCTGTGCCTACTTCCACAGCGGCGACGAAACCCTGGACGACGCGCAAGCGCAGAAACTCGATCACATCTGTCGCAAGCTGCGGCTCTCGCCCGGCGAAAAGTTTCTCGACATCGGCTGCGGCTGGGGCGCCTTGGTGCGCTTCGCCGCGAAGCACTACGGGGTCGACGCGACCGGGGTGACGCTCTCGCGCAATCAGCATGCGCTCGCCACGGAGCGAATTCGCGCGGACGGACTCGAGGACGCCTGCCGTGTGCAGCTACTCGATTACCGCGACATCCCCGGCGAGGGCGTATACGACAAGATTGCCTCGGTCGGCATGTTCGAGCATGTCGGGCTGAGGAATCTGCCGACCTACTTCGGCGCCATCCATCGCCTGCTGAAAGACGGCGGCATCGCGCTCAATCACGGCATCACCGCGATCGATCCGGACAGTCGGGTGGTCGGGCTGGGCGGTGGCGCCTTCGTCGACCGCTACGTCTTTCCGCACGGCGAGCTACCGCACCTCATGCTGGTGGTGGCGACCATGGGCGCGCAAAAGCTCGAAGTCATGGATGTCGAGACGCTGCGCCTGCACTACGCGAAGACGCTGTGGCACTGGAGCGACCGGCTCGAGACCAATCTGCCACGGGCACGCACGCTCACCGACGAACGCCGGATCCGGATCTGGCGCACCTACCTGGCGGGCTGCGCGCATGCCTTCGAATCGAACTGGGTGACTATCCAGCAGGTGCTCGCGGTGAAAAGCGGCGAACCGAAGGTCAACCCGCTGCCGTGGACGCGCGACTGGATGTACGCGCCGGCGGCAGCGCCCGGGGCGCGTCGCGAAGGCTAGGCATGTCGGCAGCGATCGATCAGTGGCACGCCGAGCATGTGAATTTCTCACAGCTCCTCGGCTTGCTCGAGCGCCAGCTCGGCCGCTTCCACCAGGACGAACAGCCGGACTACGTGCTGATGCTCGACATCGTCGACTATCTGCGCCATTACCCCGACCGGTTTCACCATCCGCGCGAGGACGTCGCGTTCGAGCGCCTGGTGGCGCACGAGCCAAGCCTGCGCGTCCGGATCAATCGGCTGCTGCAGGAGCATCGCGTGATTTCGCGGGCGGGCGACGAGCTGCTGCGGCTGCTGACCGACGTCGCAGACGAGGCGGTCGTCCTGCGCGAGGATGTCGAGACGGCGGTGGCCACCTATCTCGTGTACTACCGCCACCATCTGGCGACCGAGGAGCGCGAGATCATGCCGCGGGCCGCCGCAGGGCTCACCGCGCAGGACTGGTCGGCAGTCGCCGCCGCGGTGCCCGCCGGGCGCGATCCGCTGTTCGGCGACGCGGCGGACGCGCGCTATCAGGAGCTGCGCCGCCTGATCGACGTCGAATCGCAGGGCGCCTGATCGACAGCGGGCGTGGGGCGCCCTGCCCGCGAAGGCACTGGGGGGCTTGACAGATCAAGTCCACATAACTAGTGTTTTAGTTATGTATACCCGCTACCAGCGTGCGCTGCCGCAGAAATGGCACGGGCTCGCCGCGGTGTTCACCGCGCTCGGCGACGAGCACCGTCAGCGCATCCTGCTGATGTTTCGGCGGGGCGAAGAGCTCACCATCAAGCAGATCGTGGACGCCTGCCCGCTGTCGCGAACCGCCGCCGCGCATCACATCAAGGTGCTCCGCGATGCGGGCGTTCTGCGCGCCGAGAAGCGCGGCAAGGCGGTATACCTGCGTCCGGACCCGTCGACCGTGGTCACGGCGCTGAACGGGGTGCGCGACTACATCCGGGAGTCCTTCGGGTGAGCGAGCGCAGCCAGTTCCGGCTGCTCGGGGAGCGGCGCTTCGCACCATTCTTCGGCGTGCAGTTCCTCGGCGCCCTGAACGACAACGTGTTCAAGCAGGCGCTGGTCATCCTGCTCGCCTTCCAGACCGCGAGCTTCACGACGCTGCGCTCCGACACGCTGCAGAACCTGGCGCAGGCGCTTTTCGTCCTGCCGTTTTTCCTGTTCTCGGCAACCGCAGGCCAATTCGCCGACAAGTACGAGAAGTCTCGACTCATTACGATCACGGTCGCAATCGAGCTGGGCGTCATGGCGCTCGGCGGCGCCGGTTTCTACATGAAAAGCATCGAGCTGCTGCTCCTCGCCCTGTTCCTGGGCGGCGTACAGTCGACGCTGTTCGGCCCGGTCAAGTACGCGATCCTTCCGCAGGCACTCGACGATACCGAGCTCGTCGGCGGCAACGGCCTGGTGGAGTCCGGTACCTCGGTCGCGATTCTGGTCGGCATGATGCTCGGCGGCTGGCTGATCATCCAGCCCGGCTGGGGCGTGACCGGCGTCGTGCTCGTCACGCTCGGGGTCTCCGCGGCCGGCATCGTCCTGTCCCGGCTGATTCCCAAGGCACCGCCCGCCGACCCCGGACTGGTCATCGACTGGAACCCGGTGAGCGCCACGGTGCGCAATCTGCGCTTCGCGACGCACAACCGCACCGTGTTCCTGTCGATCCTCGGCGTGTCGTGGTTCTGGTTCGTAGGCTCGATGTTCGTCACCCAGTTCCCGAACCTGACCAGGAACGTGCTCGGCGCGACCGAGTCGGTCGTTACCCTGCTGCTGATCGTGTTTTCGGTGGGCATCGGCGTCGGCTCGCTGCTCTGCGAGCGGCTCTCCGGACACAAGGTCGAGATTGGCCTCGTGCCCTTCGGCTCGATCGGCATCACGCTGTTCGGCATCGACCTGTTCCTTGCCGCCGCCGGCCAGGCCGCCCCGGCGCCGGTCGGTGCGCTTGCATTCGCCAGCGACCCGGCACACTGGCGCTTGCTCGCGGATCTCGCGCTCATCGGCGTGTTCGGCGGCTTTTACATCGTACCGCTCTACGCGCTGATCCAGAGCCGCAGCGATCCGGCACACCGCTCGCGGATCATCGCCGCGAACAACATCCTGAACGCCGTGTTCATGGTCTCTGCGGCGCTGATCGCGATCGGCTTGTTTCAGGCCGGGCTCACGATCCCGCAGCTCATTCTGGTCACCGCGCTGTTCAATGCCGCCGTCGCGCTCTACATCTACACGCTGGTGCCCGAGTTCCTGATGCGCTTCATGGTGTGGATTCTGATTCACTCCATTTACCGGCTGCAAAAATCCGGTCTCGAGCGCATCCCGGACGAGGGTCCGGCGGTGCTGGTGTCCAACCACGTGTCCTACGTCGATGCGCTGGTGATCGCGGCCGCCTGCCGCCGGCCGATCCGCTGGGTGATGGACCACCGGATCTACGCGCTGCCGCTGCTCAGCTTCTTCTTTCGCACCGTGCGCGCGATTCCGATCGCACCGGCGAAAGAGGATCCCGAGGCGCTCGAGCGGGCCTACGACACGGTGGCCGCTGCGCTCGCCGACGGCGAGCTGGTCGGCCTGTTTCCCGAGGGCCGTTTGACCTCGGACGGCGAGATGGGCGCGTTCCGCGGCGGCATCCTGCGCATTCTCGAGCGCTCGCCGGTACCGGTGATCCCGATGGCGCTCACCGGGCTGTGGCAGAGCCTGTTTGCGCGCAACCGCGACAAGCTGGCGCACATCGGACAGCTGTTCCCGAAGATCGGCCTCGCCGTCGGCGCGCCGCTGGCGCCGCAGCAGGCTTCGCCGGATGCGCTGCACGCCGCGGTACTGGCGCTGCGTGGGGACGGGCGCTGAGGAACCCCTGGGATGAAATACGTCCTCGGACTCATCGGTTTCGCGCTCGGCGCCGGATTCTCCGGCGTCGTGTTCGGCGTGGCGCTCGGGCTGCTTGGCGGCTTCATCGGCTGGGGCATCGACGCGCGCGCCAAGTCGTTCCGCGAGCAGGCTGCGGGCAAGACCGGCACGGGTCCGGCGCGCGCCGCGCCGCGCGCAGGAAGCGCAGGGGAAACGGCGGCTGCCGAACCACAGGCCGAGATCGCCGCCCTGAAACGTCGCGTCGCACGGCTCGAGCAGGCGCTCGAATCGCTGGGCGCATCGCTGTCCGAGATCCCGGACCAGGGCCCAGCGCCGCTCGCCGCCTCAGCTGCTTCGGAACCGGCGCCAGCGCTCGCGCAGCGCGCGCTGGCCACCACGCCGCCCGAACCGACACCCGCAACTCGCGCGCAAGGCGAAACGCCGCCGCGTCCCGCCGCCTCGCCAGGACCGCAAGCCGAGCGTCCGGCGGCGCAGGGCGGGCTCTTTGCCCGGCTGATATCGGGCAACCTCGTCGCCAAGGTCGGCGCGGTCGTGCTGTTTTGCGGCGTCGGCTTTCTGCTCAAGTTCGCCTACGACCGCGGTCTGATGCCGCCGGCGCTGCGCGTCGCCGGCGTCGCCGTGCTGGCGCTCGGGCTGTTCGTGCTCGGCTGGCGCTTGCGCGCGTCGCGGCGCGCCTATGGCCTCGTCGTACAAGGCGTGGCGAGCGGCCTGGCCTACCTCGACGTCTTTTTCGCGCTCAAGGTCTACGGCTTCGTCGGGGTGGTTCCGGCTTTTGTGCTGTTCACCGCGCTCGGCGTGACGACGACCGTGCTCGCGGTCCGCCAGGAGGCGCCCTCACTGGCAATCCTGGGTCTGACCGGCGCGTTTCTCGCGCCGATCCTCGCGTCGACGGGCGAGGGCCATCACGTCGTTCTGTTTTCCTATTACACCGTGCTCAACCTGTTCATCCTCGCGGTGAGCTGGTTCAAGGCCTGGCGCGCGCTGAACCTGACAGGCTGGATGTTCACCTTCGTCATCGGGCTGTTCTGGGGCGCGAAAAACTATCGGCCCGAGCTGTTCGACACGGTCGAGCCGTTCGTGCTGGTGTTCTTCGGCATCTACCTCGTCGTGCCGATTCTGTTCGCCGCGCGCCAGCCGCCCCGGCTGAAGGGCCTGGTCGACGGCACGCTGGTCTTCGGCACCCCGGCGGCAACCGCCGTGATGCAGGCGGCGCTGGTACGCGAGCTGCCCTACGGACTCGCCTGGAGCGCCGCGGCCGGCGCGGCGCTCTATGCGGCGCTCGCGGCGCTCGTCCTGTGGCGTGAGCACATGCGCCTGCTGGGCGAGGTCTACGTCGCGCTGGCGGTCGGCCTGGCGACCCTCGCGGTGTTCTTCGCTTTCGGCGCGTACACCACCTTCGCGATCTGGACCCTGGAGGGCGCCGCGATCGTCTGGGTCGGCCTGCGTCAACAGCGCGTCCTGGCCTGGGCCTTCGGCCTGCTCGTGCAAGTCGGCGGCGCGGTCTATTTCCTGTCCGAGTACGACGACTACCTGCGGCTGCACCCGGTATTCAACGATGCGGTCATCGGCTGCGCGCTGATCACCGCCGCGGGACTGATCACCTCGCGTCTGCTCGAGCGCCATGCTGCAACGCTTCCCCAAGGCGCCCGCCTGCTACCACCCCTCGTCCTCGCGGCGGCAGGCCTCGCCTGGCTGCTCGGCGGGACCGATGCAATTCACCACGGCGTCGCGCGCCTGCTCCAGCCGGGCGCGTATGCGCTGTTCGTGACGGCGAGCGCGCTGGCCTGCGAACTGGTCGGCGAACGGCTCGACTGGCGTGCGCTGCGCGCCGTCTCCGCCGCGCAGCCGCCGCTGCTCCTCGTCGCGGCTGCGGTACAGGCACTGTCGAGCGCACACCCGCTCACCGACCTCGGGGGTATCGCCTGGCCGGCCGGTCTCGCGGCGCTCTACTGGACCCTGCGGCGACAGGAGCGCGACGATGCGGCGCGGCTTGCAGGCGCGCGCCATGCGATCGGGCTGTACCTCGCGGTCGCGCTCGTCGCCTGGGAGCTGGTCTGGCGCGCGGGCGAGTGGACCGACGGCATCGCCTGGCGCAGCGCGGCACTCGGGGCGCCGTTCGCGGGCGCGATGCTCGTGGTGCTGGCGCTGGAATCCGCGAACCGCAGGCCGGCGATGGCACAGCGGCGGCTGTACGCCACCCTGCTGCTGCCGCTGGCCGCTGCCTCGGCGATGTGGATCGTCGCCGTGAACCTGCGAGCACCGGGCAGCATGCAGCCGCTGCCCTATCTTCCGCTGCTCAATCCGATCGACGCGGTCGCCGCCTTGTCCCTGTTCGCCCTGCTGCGCTGGCGCCGGCACAACGCGGCGCTCGGCGACGAAGCAAGCGCAAAGCTGCTCGCCGTCCTCGGCTTCGTCGCGTTGAACGGGATCGCGCTGCGTTCGATCCACTACTGGGGCGGCGTGCCGTACACATGGGCGGCCTTGTTCGACAGCGTGCTCGTCCAGGCGACGCTGTCGCTGCTCTGGGCGGGCGCCGCGCTCGCCCTGATGCTGCTCGCGCGCCGTCGCATGCAGCGCCTGCCCTGGGTCACCGGCGCGGTGCTGCTGGGCGCCGTCGTCGTGAAGTTGTTCCTGGTGGATCTCGCAGGTTCGGGTACGGTCGCACGCATCGTGTCCTTCGTCGGAGTCGGCGTACTGCTGCTCGTCATTGGCTACGTCGCCCCCGTGCCCCCCGGGGCGCGCGAGGATGACGCGCGAGGCGAGCGCCGAGACGACGATTGACAGCGCCCGAAGCTAGCCGAGCGCGCGCAGGACGAGCGAAGCGCCGCTGACGAAGAGCACCGCGGAAACCGCGCGCAGCAGGGCATCGCGCGAGATGCGATGGAACACGCGCCGCGCAAGGCTCAGTCCGATCCAGGCCGCCGGCAGCACGACGAGCACGGCGAGCCACACGCCCCAATCGAGCAGGATCCCGGTGACCAGGAAGGCCAGGACGCGCAAGGATATGCTCGTCAGGGTCGCAAAGCCGAGCGTCGCCCGGAACTGCGCCTTGGGCAGGCCGCGCTGCGCGAGATAGATCGCATACGGCGGGCCGCCGGCACCGAACAGCGCGCTGGTCAGGCCGCCGGCAAAGCCGGCGATCCACGCCCAGCCGTGCCCGATCGTCGCGCGCGCCTCCGGTCGCAGGAGCGAATACAGCGCGTATGCGAGCACGAATACGCCGAGCGCGAGCATGCCCCAGCGCCGCGGCAGATTGACCAGCAGGGTGACGCCGAGCGCGGTGCCGACCACGATCATCGGCACCAGCCGCATCCACTCGCCTCGCACGGCGTTACGCGGATTCTCGAAGCCGATTCGAAACGCATTGCCCAGATCCATGATCGCGAACAGCGCGAGCGCGAATGGCAAGGGTACGACATGGGTTGCTACCGGAATGGTGATCAGCGCTGCGCCGAAACCGGTGAGCCCGAAGATGACCGAGCCGGCGAAGGCCGCCGCGGTGAGCACCGCGAGCACCTCCCAGGAAAGGCCACCGAGCTCGATCACCGGCCCGGCGCGCCCGCCAACGCAGGCACGATGAGAAGCGATCGGTCGGTGTACGGATTCATGCGCTTCAATGCGATCACGTAGCGGGCAAACGGCAGACCGAGGCGCTGCTCGAGCCGCGCCGCAGTGCGCCGCAACCGCGTCCAGGCGATGCGCGGCCGCGCGCCGCGCAGCGCAAACACGATGATGTTCGGGTCCGATAGCGCGGGCAGCGCGAGCACGGCGCCGTCGAACGCGCGCTCGAGATGACGCAGGCGGCGATCGAACGCCGGATCGTCGTTCATGAAGTTGATCACCAGGACGCCCGGCGAGCGCAGGGCGAGGTAGGCGGCGTCGTAGAAGTCCTGGCTCGCCAGGCCGGGCGCCTGTGCCTCGTCCTCGAAGCCGTCGACCATCAGCACATCGCAGCACTGCGGCGCAAGCGCCTGCGCACCGTCACCGACCTCGATCGACAGGCGCGCATCGTCCGGCGGCAACGCAAAGTGGCTGCGCGCCGCCCGTACGACGCGCGCATCGCATTCGATCGCGCGCACCTTGGCGCGCTTCAGGTGACGGTGGACGAATTTCGCCAGCGATCCACCGCCCAGACCGATCATCAGCACGTCGCGCGGTTTCGGATGGAGCAGGAGAAACGCCATCATGCAGCGCGTGTAATCCAGTGCGAGGGCGAACGGATCGTCGATCGACATCGCACTCTGGATTGCCGTGCCGCCGACGTGCAGGCTGCGGATGCCGCGCACCTCGCTTACGGTGAGCGCGGGCGCGCCCCGCAGCAGGCGCCGCTTCAGCCCGCGCAAGGCGGCCTTCACGCCGTCGCGGGCCGGCGCGTGCGCCGCACGAGCACCCAGACCAGGCCGGCGCCGGCGAACGACAGCCCCGCAGCGGTCAGGATCGGCGCACTGTAGCTGCCGAACGCATCGAAGGCCGCGCCCGCGAGCGGGGGTCCGACCAGCGTGCCGAGACCGGGCCCCGTGTACAGCGCGCCGATGATGCCGGAGACCGCCCGCGGTCCGTACAGGTCCATGATGATCGTCGGCGCAAGCGCGACGAAGCCGCCGTAGAACGCGCCGAACAGCAGCGCGAACAGCACCAGCACCCAGTAGGTGCTGGTGAGCCACCACAGGATCAGCATCAAGCCGAGCCCCACGTACATCACCGCGAGCGAGGGCTGCCGGCCGACGCGATCGGCGATGCCGCCGATCGTGAAGCGGCCGAGCAGACTGCCCAGACCGATCAGGCTGACCAGCGCAACGCCTTGCGCCGGCGAGTAGCCGGCGTCCTGCGCGTAGGTGGCGAGATGCACCATCGGCACGAACAGGCCGACGCAGACGAGCACGCTCGAGACGTAGAGCAGCCAGAACGGCTCGGAGCGCAAGGCCTCGCCCAGCGTCGCGCCGGGCAGCGACGCGCGCTCGGTGCGCGGCGCGCCCTGCGCGCCGTGGCGCGCCGGGTCGTCGTCGATCGCGAGCGCTGCGGTCCCCGCGAGCAGCAACACGGCAAGCGCGAGCAGCTGATAGGCCGAGCGCCAGCCGACGAGCCCGATCAGCCAGGTCGCGAGCAACGGCACCAGGAAGTTGCCCGCGCCGATCCCGGCAATCGCGATTCCCGAGGCGAAGGCGCGGTTGCGCACGAACCAGGGCTGCACCGCGCCGACCGACGGGACGTAGGTCAGGCCGACGCCGACGCCAATGCCGACGCTATAAGTGAGGTACAGCGTCTCGATCGAGCGCGCCCCGCTCGCGAGCAGGGGCGCGATCACCAGGCAGGCGACACCGGCCAGGCAGACCTGGCGCGGCCCGAAGCGGTCGGCCAGCATGCCGCCCGGCGCGCCGAGCGTGAACCAGAGAAACGCGGCGACCGAGAACACCAGCGAGACGTTCGCTCGCGACGCCGAAAACTCCGACTGGAAGGCGCCGAAGAACGCGGCAAAGGAATACGCGGCGCCGAAGCCGACGAACATCAGCGTGAACGCTGCAACGACGACGATCCAGCCGTAGTAGGGTCGTTTCACGTCAACCGCCAAAAGAACCGACAAAAGGGGTCAGACCCCTTTTTTTACGGGCGAAGGTCATTGAATATCCGATGGGGTCTGACCCCTTTCTGGGCTTTCAGTAGATCGCCCCCCGCGCACTGATCGGCCACAGCGCCTCGACCACGCCGCCGCGCAGGCAGACGTACCAGTCGTACAGATTCACCGTGGGATCGCAATGGCCGGGGACGAGCAGCAGCTTCTCACCGAGCGCGGGCGCACGCGCCCCGGGCGCCACCTCGATCACGCCATGCTCGTCGGAGGCGCGGGTATAGGTCAGGCCGGTCTGCCCCCACAGCTGCGGCAGACCCGAATCGACGCTCGATGCCTTCAGGCCGGCGTCGACCACGGCGCGCTCCGGCGTCGTCCGGCTCATCACGGTGGTGAGCACGAACAGCGCGTGCTCGAAGCGTGGCAGCGGCGCGGCCCATTCGTTGCGCGCGTAATCCGCGTCCATGAAGATATACGAGCCGCACTGGATCTCGTTCCAGGCACCCGAGTCGATCTCGAACAGATAGCTGCCGCTGCCGGCCCCGGTCACCGTCGGACAGGCGATGCCCGCGGCCTCGATCGCGGCGCGCGTTGCGCGCACCGCCTCGGCCGCGCGCGCGATTGCCTCGCGCCGCTCGGCCGTCGAACGCAGATGCTGCGCAGCGCCCTGATAGGCCTGCAGTCCCGCGAAACGCAGCATGGGCGAATCGACGATGCCGCGCACGAGCGCGAGCGCCGGCTCGCCCGGCGCGACCCCGCAGCGGCGCGCGCCGACGTCGATTTCGACGTAAACGTCGAGTTGCGCATCCGCGCGCCGCGCCACCGCCGCCAGGGCGCGCAGGTTGCCGGCGTCGTCCACGCACACCCCGAGGCGCGCCTGCCGGGCCAGCGCGGCCAGCCGCGCGAGCTTGCGTTCGCCGACGACCTCGTTCGACACGAGCACATCGCTGACCCCGCCGGCGACCATCGCTTCGGCCTCCGACACTTTCTGGCAGCACACGCCGATCGCCCCGGCGGCGAGTTGGCGCCGCGCGATCTCGGCACATTTGTGCGTCTTGGCGTGCGCCCGCAGGCGTACGCCACGCCCGGCGATCGAGTCCATCAGTCTCGCGAGGTTGCGCTCGAAAGCGTCGAGGTCGATCAGCAGCGCGGGCGTGTCCACCGCGTCGAGGGCGATGCCGGGCGTCGCCGGCGCGCTCATGCAGTCGCTCGCGCGGCGCGCTGGCGAAGCCCCAGCCAGGCGATCAGGATTGCGACCACCGCGATCATCGGTGCCGCGGCATAGTTCACGCGTTCCCAGCCCGCGCTGGTCACGATCATGCCCGAGGTGAGCGAGGAAACCGTCATCATGATGAAGATCGCCATGTCGTTGGCACCCTGCGCCTTGGCGCGTTCCTCCGGCCGGTAGGTTTCGGTCAGCATGGCGGTCGCCCCGACAAATAGAAAATTCCATCCTACGCCGAGCAACACGAGAGAGCCCCAGAACTGCGGCACGCTCACGCCCGAGAGCGCGAGCGCGATCGATGCGACATTCAGCAGCGCGCCGAAGAACATCACCGGCAGCACGCCGAAGCGGCGGATCAGCGCACCCGTCACGAAGGACGGCGCGAACATTGCCACCACGTGCGAGGAGATGACGAACGCCGCGTCGCCGTAAGGATGCCCGCACACCCCCATCGCGATCGGCGTCGAGGTCATGAGAAAGTTCATCACGCCGTAGCCGATCGCCCCCGCGAGCACGGCGACGAAGAACTTCGGCTGCGCGGCGATCACCATCAGGGGTCGGCCGCTCACGCGCTGTTCGGCGGCCGAGGGCGTGGGAATGCGGATGAAGCGCAGCAGCAATATCGTCAAAAGCGCGAAGCCGATGAGCGCGAGATAGGCGCCGACGAACTTGGTCGCGAACAGGTCGATCGTGAGTCGGCTGGTCGTCGGCCCGAGAATGCCGCCGACCAGGCCACCGGCGAGGACCAGGGAAATCGCGGTCGCGCGGAAGTCGGTGCTCGCCACATCGGCCGCGGCAAAGCGGTAGTACTGGCCGTAGGCGTTGTATACGCCGAAGACCAGCGTGCCAAAGCACAGCAGCCAGAAACTCTGCAGCGCGATGGCCCCCGCGCAGATCAGCGCGCCAACGATCCCCCACAGGGTACCGAAGGTCATCCCGCGCTGCCGGCCCACCCGCTTCATGTGCAGCGAAGCGAGCATCGTGGCGATCGCGCCGCCGAGCACCCAGCAGGTCACGGGCAGCGTCGCCAGCCAGCTGACCGGCGCCAGCGCGAGCCCGGCGAGGCCGTTGATCGCGATGAGCGTCGAATTGTTGGTCATCAGCAACGCCTGACAGACGGCAAGCAGGCCGACGTTTCGGCGTATACTACTGTGCATTTATACAGTTCCCGGGTCGGCGCAGCGAGACGGCGCGGCGCATTCTAACGGGCGGCGGCATGGCGAAGGACGCAATTAACGAAACCCACGGCATTGCGGCGGTTCCGATCCGAATGCAGGCGACGCAGCCCGGCGTCAAGGCGCGCGGTGCGCTGTCGCAGGCGCCGGGTCGCTTCGAGTCGGTTGCGCGCGAGGATTTCGACGATGGCTGGACGGTCGACGACGAGCCGGCGGCGCCGCTCGAGACGCAGGTGACCGAAGAGCAGGTGCGCTCGCTCATCCAGCGCAACCAATCGCCCGACCTGCCCTTCGAGCTCTCGATCAATCCGTACCGCGGCTGCGAGCACGGCTGCATCTACTGCTACGCGCGACCGGCGCATGCCTACCTCGAGCTTTCTCCGGGCCTGGATTTCGAGTCACGCCTGTTCGCCAAGCTGAACGCCGCCGACGTGCTGCGCGCGGAAATCGGGCGCCGCGGCTATGTCTGCTCGCCGATCTCGATCGGCGCCAATACCGACTGCTACCAGCCGGCCGAGCGCCGCTACGGCATTACGCGCAAGCTGATCACCGTGCTCGCCGAATCCAACCATCCGCTCACCATCGTCACCAAGTCGGCGCTCATCGAGCGCGATCTAGACCTGCTCGGGCCGATGGGACGGGCGAATCTCGCCAAGGTGTTCGTCACCGTAACCACGCTTGACCGGGTGCTTGCGCGCAGGCTCGAGCCGCGCGCGCCGGCCCCGCAGCGCCGGCTCGACACGATCCGCGCGCTTGCCGCCGCCGGCGTCCCGGTCGGCGTGATGATGGCGCCGGTCATTCCGGCGCTGAACGACAAGTCGCTCGAGGAGGCGCTCGAGGCAGCCGCCAGGGCCGGCGCGACGATGGCCGGCTACCAGATGCTGCGCCTGCCGAACGAGCTGAAGGCGCTGTTCCGCGAATGGCTCACGACGCAGCTGCCGCAGCGCGCTGCGCACGTGATGAGCCTCGTGCATCAGCTGCGCGGCGGGCGCGACAACGACCCGCGCTTCGGCACGCGCATGACCGGGACGGGCGCCTTCGCGGATCTCATCGCCAGGCGCTTCGAGATTGCCTGCCGCAGGACGGGCCTAAACGGCGCCGACCGCGGCCAGGCGCCGCGGCGCGAGCTCGATTGCAGCAAGTTTCGCCGCCCGGACCGCGCCGGGCAAATGTCGTTGTTCTGATGCCCGCAAACCCGCGACGCGCGCTCTGGCTCGCGATCGGCTGGGGCTGGGCGACGACGATCGTCTGGCTCTCGCTCACGCCGAGCCCGCCGACGATCGACCTCGCGCAGGGCGACAAGCTCGGGCATTTTCTCGCCTACGGCGCGCTGATGTTCTGGTTCTGCCAGCCGTACCCTGCGCCGCGGACCCGGCTTGCCTACGCCATCGGCTTCGCCGCGCTCGGCGTCGCGCTCGAGTTTGCCCAGCGCGGGCTCGGCTACCGGAACTACGAGCCGTTCGACATGGCCGCCAATACGCTCGGCGTCGCGCTCGGCTGGGCCGCGGCGCTGGCGGCCGGCCGCGGCCTGGCTGCGCGACTCGCGAACCGCGCCTCACCCCGCGGACCCTAGCCGCGTCGCAGCACGAACCCTCTATCGCGGCATCAGCGATCTCGATCCACGGCAAGCGCTGCGCCGATTACGGTTGACGTGCATCAAGCCCGAGGGCCGGGGTTCATGATGAATTGCGTTCTTCGGCCCGGGAAAGCGCCCGAAGGAGGGTTTACAGGATGAGCAATCGCATCAGCATCATGGTCGTGTCCGGATCGATCGAGCGGCTGCAGATGGCCGCCATGGTCGCATCGGTCGGCGCGGTCGGCGGCAGTGAAGTCAGCGTGTTCCTGTCGATGAACGCACTGCCCTTGTTCAAGAAAGGCGCGTCGGCCGCTGCGCCCGCCGAGGGCGCGGTCGGCAAGCTGTTGGTCGAGAAAAAAGCGCCGCCGTTCAAACACTTGTTCGAGCAGGCGGTGGAGCTCGGCGACGCCAAGATCCATCCCTGCTCGATGGCCATGGACATTCTCGGCTATGCGCAGGACGATATCGAGGCGTACGTGGGCGAGCCGATGGGCCTGACCAAGTTTCTCGACGACGCCACTGCCGGCCAGGTCTGGTCATTCTGAGCAGAACAAGGAGAGCCACCGTGTCGAAGCGTAGGACGATTGATGCACGCGGCAGCTTCTGCCCGGGTCCCCTGATGGAGCTGATCGCGGGAATGAAGATGGCCGAGGTCGGCGAGGAAATCGAAATCCTGTCGACCGACAAGGGCTCGGCGAGCGAGATCCCGGAATGGATTCACAAGGTCAAGCACGAGCACGTCGGCACCGAGGAGAAGGACGGCGTCTGGCATGTGCTGGTGAAGAAAACGCACTGAGGTACGAACCGCAATCAGGCAGCAGCGCAGGACCAAACCACGGAGGAGGCCATGAAGATACTGATCGTAGGCGGCGGAATGGGCGGCACGATTCTCGCCAACAATCTCGCGCGCCGGCTGTCGAACGAGATGCGCTCGGGCAAGGCACGCATCACGCTGTTGTCGGCCTCCGAGCGGCACATGTACCAGCCGGGGCTGCTCTACCTCGCGGTCGGCCGCATGACGCCCGACGAGCTGTATCGCGACCAGGCGAGCCTGCTCGAGCAGGGGATCGATTTCCAAGTCGACCCGGTCGAGGAATTCCGGCTCGACAGGAACGAGGTCAAGACCAAGAGCGGCAAGATCCACGGCTACGACGTGATCGCGATCGCGACCGGCTCGCGACCGACGCCCGAGGAGATCCCGGGCCTCGCCGAGAACGCGGAGCTGTTCTATACCGAGGAAACCGCGGTCAAGATGTTCAACCGGCTGCGCAGCTTCGAGGGCGGCAAAGTGGTGGTGGCGATGGGCGTCCCGCACAAGTGCCCGATGGCGCCCCTCGAGATCACCTTCATGCTCTACGACTACTTCAAGCAACGCGGGATTCTCGACAAGGTGAAGCTGCACTACACCTATCCGATCGGCCGCGTGCACTCCCTGGAGAACGTCGCCAAGTGGGCGGCCCCGGAAATGGACCGCCTCGGGATCAGCTACGAAACGCTGTTCAACCTGAAGGAAGTCGACGGCGCGAAAAAGGTCGTCAAGAGCGAGGAAGGCAGCGAAACCGACTACGACATGCTGATCTCGATCCCCGCGCACCGCGGCATGGAGGTGATCGAGAAGAACGGCCTCGGCCAGCGCGGCTGGATTCCGACCCACCGCAACCATCTGAGCATGGAGGGCCGCGACAACGTCTTCGTGCTCGGCGACACCACCAACCTGCCGATCAGCAAGGCGGGCTCGACTGCGCACTTCGAGGCCGAGACGCTCGGCGAGAACATCGCGGCGATGGTGAAGCTCGGCGCGCCGGTACGCGAATACGACGGCAAGGTGTTCTGCTTCATCGAAGCGGGTCTGGACCGCGCGACCTACGCGATGTTCGACTACAACAACCCGCCGCAGCCCAAGCCGCCGACCAAGGCCGTGCACTGGTTCAAGCTCGCCTACAACAAGCTGTACTGGGCGTCCGCGCGCGGTCTGCTCTAGCCGGAGGCCGACATGTCCGAAACTTCCGACAAAGACGTTCTGGCGATGGAGACCGAGCGTGTGCTCGCCGCGGCGCGCGATTCGCTCTCCGACGAGATGGTCTCGCGTCTCGCAGGCACCGCAACCGATGCGATGGATCTGATCGATCGGGTGAACCGCACCGGTCTGTACAAGGCCATCCCGGCCCTCGCCGACCTGGTCAACAACGGCGATCTCGACCGACTGGCGAAGCTGGCGCGCGTCTATGGCTCGGCCGAAGACGCGCTGTCCGACGAGATGATCGGGCGAATCGCGGAAACCGCGGCCGAAGGCATGTCGCTGCTCGACCGGCTGAACCGCGGCGGCGCAGGGCGGCTGGTCGAGCTGCTCGCCCGGCTCGAGTCTTCGGGCGACCTGCACCGCATCGCCCAGGCGATTCCGCGCCTGGTCGACCGGCTCGATACGCTCGAGAGCATGCTGCATGGCTTCGAGGCTGCCGGCGAGAAGACGGCAAAGGGCCCGCGCGCCGGCGG
>Ga0210099_1000025_pt1 | contig 71984 bp, 69 predicted proteins | sample Joice_ThreeSqA_D_4_FD_184872 | JGI IMG/M metagenome (GOLD analysis project Ga0210099, IMG submission 184872) | Wetland microbial communities from San Francisco Bay, California, USA, that impact long-term carbon sequestration - Joice_ThreeSqA_D2... | ecosystem: Environmental > Aquatic > Marine >...
ATCAAAAACATCTTGACCATAAAAGTGAGAAATACTTCCTCAACCAGATAATGAGAGAGCTGGAATCCGATAGTCTGAACCTACATCAACAAAAAATCAGGTTGGAAAATGGATTACCTATCATAGAAACGCTTGTTGAGGAACTCCATAAGCAGGATAACCAGGAAAGCTTCAATCGATCATTGAGGGCCTATTTAGACGGTGTTTGGGCACCCCTGTTCCTGACTGTGAACAATTCCACTTTTGAAGAAATGAAATCGAGCAACAAGCTTGGAATCATACGTGACAGGATCCTCAGAAATGGTATTATTGATATATATAATCAATTGAACCAGGTACAAATGGTATTTACGGCGAACTCAGATTTCATGAGTCCAATGGACAGAAATTTGAGCTATGATCATGCACTGGCCAGGTATTTGAAAATCCAGGCTCCAATGTTCGGGTCCTATATTACGGAAGAAGAATTATATCAATATAAAAACATCTCTTTGGAACTTGAAAGTAACGCAGCAAACTGGCATTGGACCATTGTGGAGCTTATTCCTCTTATCAACACGCAATTGGAGGAACTTGGACAATTAATCAGTGAGATAGAGGAGTATTTATACTAAAAACTAAAGAATAGTTTTAGAGAACAACAATAATAATCCGACCAGTCAGTAAATTCCGACGCCAGCTATTGATGGAATAAGGAAGCGGGAAAGAGGATACAGTTTTATCCTAAAATAAAGGGATTTTTTCGCAATATTTGTAAGAAGAACTACAACACTAAACCAATTTGTAATCCTATCAACTACATTGAAATGAGTACAAACAGAAGAGAATTTATCAGGAAGATCGCTGCTGGTACAACCGCAGTATCAGTGGGAGGCCTGGCAAGTGGAATGTCGGCCCGCAGTTACAGCCGGATCATTGGTGCCAATGACAGGATCAATATTGCTATTGCGGGTCTGGGCCGCCGCCTTGACGCCTATATCCCGCCTATTTCCAATAAAGATAACAATGTTGAGTTGCTCTACCTTTGTGACGTGATGAAAAGCCAGCGGGAACGTGCTGCCGGGATTTTCTCAGAACATATAAAATACAGTCCGAAACAGGAGAACGATATCCGGAAGGTGATTGCTGACCCGGAAGTCGATCTGCTTGTGATCGCCACACCTGACCACTGGCATACTCCGGCTACCATCATGGGACTCGCCGGCGGGAAGCATGTCTATGTTGAAAAACCTGCCTCCCACAACATGCATGAAAATGAGTTGATCGTCGCTGCCCGGGACAAGTACAGCAGGCTGGTACAGATGGGTGTCCAACAGCGCTCCTCGGGCCACTCCATTGAGATCATCAATGAAATTCACGACGGTGTTATAGGAACCCCGTACAAGGCTCTCGCATTTTATGTGAACAGCAGAGGTGAGGTTCCGGTACAGCAAAGTGCGCCAGTGCGTGAGGGACTGGACTGGGATCTGTTCCAGGGGCCGGCACCTCGACGTGCATACACCCGGGAGACCTGGGATTACAACTGGCACTGGTACGGGTGGGATTATGGCACGGCTGAAGCCGGTAACAACGGCACCCATGAATTTGATGTTGCCCGGTGGGCGCTTGGAGTGGACTACCCGACCAGGGTGGATGTGGAAGCTGATAAACGTCACTTCCTGGATGACGGATGGGAAATGTACGATACCATGGATGTGACATTCAGGTTTGCCGGAGATAAAGTGATCCAGTGGGATGGGAAAAGCCGCAACGGATACAGCACTTACTGCTCGGACCGGGGCACCATTATTTACGGCAGCGAAGGAGCTGTATTCGTAAACCGGGGGGGATACTCATTGTACGATCGCCGCGGTAAACTTGTCAAAGAGATTAAATCTGACAACAACGAATCCGGAACCGCTCTTGGCGGTGGAGGAGATATGTCTACAGCCCATATGGTCAATATGTTCGATTCCATCCGGGGAAAGGGCCGGCTGAATGCTCCCATAGAAGAGGGCGCGATCACCATGGCCATGGTGCACTACTCCAATATGGCCTACCGTATCGGAAAAGGATTTGACATCGATGACACTACCGGGAAGATATTTGACCGCGAAGCCATGAAGCTCTGGAGCCGGGAATATGAACCTGGCTGGGAGCCCGTGATTTAGGAGTTAAGGCAACCTCGAATTCATCAGAATTATTATATCTTTTAAGGATGAAAATTGACCTCGATCTAAAACCCGGGCAGCTCAGCGGTAAACTGGAAAGGTTCTGGTCGCTGTCCGGGGAGAAAATCAGGTTAATTGACAAAGCACTCGATCCATTAAAGGGTTCACCTGTCTTCACAGTGGAGGGAAAATACACCTCCCGGGGGTGGACGGAGTGGACCAGCGGTTTCCAGTATGGTTCCTCTCTCCTGCAGTTTGATGTTTCTGGTGATCCTTATTTCCTTGATTATGGAAGGGAGAACACCCTCCGGAGAATGGCGCCCCACCTCACTCATACCGGTGTGCACGACCATGGTTTTACCAACCTGAGTACCTATGGCAACATGCTTCGCCTGATAAATGAATCGAAGGTCGCAACCAATGAGTGGGAGAAGCATTATTATGAACTTGCACTGAAGGTCAGTGGTGCCATTCAGGCAGACAGGTGGACAGAAATAAAGGACGGGGGATTTATCTATTCCTTTAACGGGCCCCATTCTCTCTTTGTGGATACCATTCGAACCATCCGGATCCTCATGGTAAGTCACCTGCTGGGTCATGCTTTATATGGTGAAGGGGATAAAAAGATCAACCTAATGGACAGGGCCCTGCAGCATGCTAAGGCTACAGCTACCTATTCTGTCTATTACGGAAGAGGCAGGGACAGCTACGATGTCAGAGGAAGGACTGCCCACGAGAGTATATTCAATGTGAAAGATGGCAGTTACCGCTGTCCAAATGCCCAGCAGGGTTACAGCGGTTATACCACCTGGACCCGAGGACTTACCTGGGCCATGTGCGGTTTTGCGGAAGAGCTGGAGGTGCTGGAGGTGCTGCCTGAGGGACAAATTTATGAGAGCACCGGGAAGAAAGAGATTGAGGAGTTTATGCTCGAAGCGGCTAAAGCCACATGCGATTTCTTTATTGAGAACACACCCGTTGATGGCATACCTTACTGGGACACCGGCGCCCCCAACCTCCATAAATTGGGGAATTACCTGGATAATAAAGCGGATCCCTTTAACAGGTATGAGCCTGTGGACAGTTCGGCTGCAGCAATTGGAGCACAGGGTTTGCTTCGTCTGGGCAGATACCTGGAGGCCAGAGATCCGGAGGCTGCAAAAAAATACTGGCAGGCTGGCCTGACTGTAATGGATACTATCCTTGATGAACCCTACCTGAGCGTGGAATCAGACCACCAGGGGATCCTGCTTCACTCGGTTTATCATCAACCCAATGCATGGGATCACCATCCGGACCCGGAGGTTGTCGTCCATGGAGAGTCGGGTATGTGGGGCGACTACCATATGAGGGAAGCGGCTCTTTACCTGTGGCGCATAATCCGGGATGAACCCTACTACACTTTTTTCGGGTGCATCGAAAAAATAATAAATGAATAATATGGAGATGGCACCGGAGATCAAAAATCTTGAAAGGTTGTGCATTCACACCATCACAACCAAACCGCTGGAGTTTGGGGAGGCCTGTGCCAGGTATTCAGCCCTGGGGGTGAGCGGGATCTCCATCTGGAGAGATGCAGTGGAAGGATTGGATCCCGGGAAGGTCAGAAGCTGTCTGAGAGAGAACCAGCTCACGCCTGTCTCTTATGTAAGGGGTGGATTTTTCCCATCGACAGACGCAGAAAAAAGAGGATCCGCCATAGCGGACAACATCAACATGCTGGAAGAAGCATCTGAAATGGAAATCCCTTTGCTGGTCCTGGTTTGTGGTGCAGATCCGGGACAATCATTGCAAACCTCGAGGAAACAGATAAAGAAGGGCATCGAAACCATTCTGCCGGAAGCCAGGAGGTTGAATGTAAAACTGGCCATCGAGCCTTTGCATCCTATGTATGCTGATTCCAGGTCCGCCATCACATCCCTGAAACAGGCCAATCAGATGGCTGAGTATTTCAATGACGATTACCTGGGAGTTGCGGTTGATGTTTACCATCTCTGGTTTGATGAGGATCTGGAAAACCAGATCAAAAGATGCGGCGGTAATAAGAATCTGTTTGCCTACCACATTTGTGACTGGAATGTACCTACCACTGACATGTTGCTGGACCGTGGATTAATGGGTGAAGGATGCATTCCCCTCAAGCAGATCAGGGGCTGGGTTGAAGATACTGGATTTTCAGGGTATCACGAAGTTGAAATATTTTCCACCAGGTTCTGGGAACAGGATCAGGATCTCTTCCTGGAAAAGGTAATCAATGCCTATATGCACCACAGTTAAAAAGTGACCGGATGAAAACACACAGAGTTGGAATCATCATGAATGGCGTCACAGGCAGAATGGGTAAGAACCAGCACCTGCTGCGATCCATTGTTGAGATCATCAACCAGGGCGGGGTCCGAGTTTCTGATAAGGGGTGCATCATGCCCGATCCAATACTGGTAGGAAGAAATGAAGAAAAGCTTAAAGCACTGAGTGATCTTTCCGGGGTCAAAAAATACACGACAGATCTTGAGAGTGTTATCGGCGATCCGGCCTACGGGATTTATTTTGATGCCCAGACAACCGGAAGAAGGGCCGGGGCTGTCAGGCTGGCCGCCTCCAACGGAAAGCATGTGTATTGCGAAAAACCAATTGCTTCAGATTTTCAAACAGCAATTGACCTGTATGATTTTTGCGAAAAAGCAGGCGTCAAACACGGAGTGGTCCAGGACAAACTGTGGTTACCCGGTTTGCTGAAACTGAAACGGTTGATCCAGGAAGGGTTCTTCGGGAAGATCCTGTCGGTTAGGGGTGAATTCGGCTACTGGGTATTCGAGGGTCATACAGTTCCGGCACAACGGCCTTCATGGAACTACCGCAAGGAGGATGATGGCGGCATTATTGTGGATATGTTGTGTCACTGGCGGTATGTACTGGATAATATCTTTGGGAAGGTAAAGGCGGTATCCTGTACGGGAGCAACCCATATCAAAGAGCGGGTGGATGAACAGGGTCATCCCTATCAGGCAACTGCAGATGACGCAGCCTACACGACCTTTAAACTGGAAGGGGGGATCATTGCACAATTCAATTCATCCTGGTGCGTGCGGGTGCGACGCGACGATCTGCTCACCATCCAGGTGGACGGGACCAGGGGATCGGCAGTGGCCGGGTTGCGTCAGTGCTATACCCAGGATTACGGAAATACCCCTCGCCCGGTATGGAACCCGGATATTGAACAACCCATCGATTTTTTTAAGGGCTGGACTCCTGTCCCGGACCAGGAACCCTATGAAAACGCTTTTAAGATTCAATGGGAGCTTTTTTTAAAACATGTGGTTTTCGATGAACCTTTTCCCTGGAACCTGAAAGAGGGCGCGAGGGGTGTCCAGCTGGCTGAAAAGGGGCTTGAGAGCTGGGACAAAAGAGCATGGGTGGATATTCCTGATATTTAACAGAAAAAGTAAAAATGAAGCGGACTGCATTAATCACCGGAGGATCAAGGGGCATAGGTCTTGGCATTGCTAAAGAACTTGCCGGAGAGGGAATAGACCTGGCCATCAACGGGATCCGTCAGGAGGACCAGGTCCTGGATGTACTTGACAACCTCAGATCAACCGGAGTACGGGTGGTCTATTGCCAGGGTGATGTGAGCTTAGGCAGCAGCCGTGAGGGTATCCTTGAAAAGATCAGCAAGGAGTTTGGTCAGCTGAATTTTCTGGTAAACAATGCCGGTGTTGCTCCAAAAGTGCGAAGGGACATCCTGGAGGCTACAGAGGAGAGTTTTGAATATGTATTGAAAACAAACCTCCAGGGACCCTATTTTATGAGTCAGCTGGTTGCCAACTGGCTGATCAGCCAGAAAAATGAGAACAGGGATTTCTCTGGCTCGATAATCAATATCAACTCCATTTCAGCAACAGTTGTTTCTGTCAACCGGGGGGAATACTGTGTCAGTAAGGCTGGAATGGGCATGATGACCAGTTTGTTTGCTACGCGCCTAGGAGAATTTGATATTCCCGTCTATGAGATTAGGCCGGGTATCATAGAAACCGATATGACCTCGGGAGTCAGGGATAAATACGACAGGCTTTTCAGGGAAGGCCTGGCCATTCAGCAAAGGTGGGGTAAACCGTCCGATGTAGGCAGGATCGTGGTAGCCCTTGTGAACGGACTCCTGCCCTATTCCAGCGGAGCAGTGATCATGTCTGACGGCGGACTAACAACTCAACGATTATGAAGCTACAAAAAAGGTACTGGATGATCTGTGTGATCCTGGTTGTCATACTGGTGGTACTTGGCTATACCCCCCTGATGATCCCCCGTGATGTATACAAGCCAATGCTTCTGGGAATTCCCTATTCGCTCTGGACGAGCATATTGGGAACAATTGCTCTGGTTGCTTTAACATATATCGGGGCGAAGGTCCATCCGGGCAGTGATAAAAAGGAGACGGAATCATGAGGATCTGGATCTACCTTTTCTTTGGGTTCTTCTTTGCCCTGCTGGCATTTGCTTCATGGAAATCCTACCGTCGAAACCGCTCCGCAGAAGAGTTTATGCTGGCGGGAAAAAGCATTGGCCCGATCCTGGGATTCTTAACTTTCTCTGCGGCCCTTTTCAGTGCATTTACCTTTATGGGGATGCCTGATTTTTTTCGGAACAATGGCATAGGCGCCTGGACTTTCCTGGCATTCTCCGATGGTGTGATGGTCTTCTTTATTCTCTGGTTCGGTTATCACTTAAGACGTAATGCGAAAGAAAAGAACTTCCAGGGAGTAGCCGGATTGATGGTCTCGTCCTATGGTACAAAATGGGCAGGTATTGCCATGTTCACCAGTGCGTTTGTATTCCTGATCCCATATGTAGCCATCCAGATCCGGGGAATCTCCATTTTTCTTGAAGCCGCTTTCCCGGGCCTGTTGCCATCCTGGGTATGGTCGCTGGTGATGGTGATGGTGATGCTTGCATATGCTGAGATCGGCGGACTGAAAGCCATCGTATACAGTGATGCCATCCAGGGAATCATCCTGCTGCTGGTGATCTGGCTCATTGGAGGGACATGCATCTCAGCCTTTGGGAATGTTCCCAATATGTTCAAGGCAGTTGAGAAGGTAAATGCCTCACTGCTTTCAACACCTGGTCCCAACGGGCTTTTCACCTGGCAGTTCCTGCTGGGTTCCATGATCGCAGTTGTGATGATCCCTGTAACGCAGCCCCAGCTTACTACCCGGCTCGTGGTTATCAAGGACCTTGCTTCAATGAAGAAGATGGCATATGCCGTGGGTATTTTTGCCATACTGGTCATTGCACCCACCATTTTTATAGGTATGTATGGTGCTGCCAGGTACCCTGATCTTCCAACATCCGAGTTCCTTTCACAGGCACTCCTGTTTGACCAGGCAGCTCCCGTGGCTGCCATTGCGATTGTGGGTCTGTTTGCTGCCTGCCTCTCCACAACCAATGCTCAGATATTTGCACTGGGCAATGAATTGCGCTCATTGCTAACCGGAAATGAGAAAACAGCCATGCGTTATACCCGTATCGCGCTGTTTGTTTTCGCTGCCATTGTTATGGTATTCTCAACCTTCATGAGTGATGAACTGGTCCTACTGGCCAGGGTAAGTTTTACCGGAACAGCCATGATGGCACCCATTGTCCTGGTTGCGGTGATCAGAAAAGGGAGGCCGGCGAAAGCGATCATAGTGGTCTCCTCTATTGCATTTCTGACCTATTTAATGTCGGTCATTGGCATTGTTCCGGACCATTTGGGACCTATGCGGCTGGATCTCATTCTCTACCTGTTCCTGCTGCTGTTAACGGTGGCCATTCAGGCCTTGAAACCGGTATTTACCGGGTAAAAATATCACTAAATGATAATTATTTGTACTCCAGAAGAATAATTAAGCTCTTATTTGAATAAACAAATTACCTTTGCAATTGTTATAACACATAATTTATGTATCATTTTAATAAGAAACCATGAGTAACGGAACAGTTAAATTCTTCAACAATGTAAAAGGTTTTGGTTTTATCAACCCTGATGAGGGAGGTAAAGACGTATTTGTTCACCAGACTGGATTAATCGACGAAATTACTGAAGGAGATAAAGTTAGCTATGAGGTGGTAGAGGGTCCAAAAGGGCTGAGCGCTACAAACGTCAAGTTATTATAATATAAACTTTGACTCTACAACATTGTAAGAGGATGTCTCTCAAGAGGCATCCTCTTTTTTATTGTCCCAATACACCGGCGAAATTCATTTTTCCAGCTATTTTTATATTGAAATCAAACCTGAAAACAATGACAGGATATAGTGAAAGTGCGCAACAACTCAGAAAAATGATTGAAAAAGCCATTGATGACCACAAGATCACCCGTGAAGAAATGGATTCCATCCTGGACATCGTTTCTGCAGACGGCCATATTGATCCACATGAACAGGCGCTTCTCAATCAGCTCCAGGAGATGATCGAAAACAGAACAGTAAAATATATTTTGTAGTTTTTTGTCCGGATCATTGACATACTAAGAAAGAGCTTTCTGTCAATGAAACATAACCGGATACATCAGCAATTCCTTGAACTGATCCACAGACACCAGAGTATTATTCATAAGATCTGTTTTATCTACGCGAAAAACAGTTCCGACAGGGAGGATCTGCAACAGGAAATCATTTTACAATTGTGGAAGTCTTACTCCTCATTCAAGGGAGACGCTGCATTTTCCACCTGGATGTACCGTGTGGCGTTGAATACAGCCATTAACCAGACCAGGCGTCCTGGTTTATTGGTTGATTCAACGTCCACCCCGGATGTCCCTTACGATCCTTCCGATTCCTATCATCTTTCCGAAGAGATACAGATCCTCTACAGGGCCATCTCCCGGCTGAAAAAAATTGAAAAGGCTATTATTCTGCTGTGGCTGGAGGAGCGGAGTTATGAAGAGATCGCAGCGTCGATCGGAATTACAGTAAAAAATGTAAGTGTCAAACTTGTCAGGGCCAAGGAGAAGCTTGCTGAAATCATTACAAAACTACAATAAGATGAACTCAATGGATTTAGAACATATGAAAACTGCCTGGAAAAAAGAAAAGAGCTTTGAAGATAAAAGATTAACTGAGGCTGATATTAAGGCATTCCTTCACAAAAAATCAAGAGATATCAGCAGGCTTTTCAGCGTTGGATTGACCTTCGATATTGCTTATAAAGGGATAATCGGAATCTCTTTTCTGGGAATCCTTATACTTTTCTCAGGGAACCGGCATATCATCCTGATGATTGCGGTAATCCTCCTGGGGTTGATCTGGGCCATCATTTACCAGTGGAGACTGATCAGAAGGGTGCCGGGTACCGGAGCATCCGATCCTGTCATCAGGACTTCCCTGGAAAACAAAGTTCTCTTCTATCATGAACATTACATCAAATCCCTATATGTCGGGGCTCTCTCCAATTCCCTGATCATTCTGTCAGGTATGCTCTACTACTTCTATTTCAAGTATGGTGAGGTCAGAGCGTTCCAGTGGGATGATTACCTTGTATTCGTTGCTGCCATCGTTATCGGGTTCTTTGTCAGTGCCATTGTTCAAAGATCACAGTTCAATTTCCAGATAAAACAGCTTGAAAGCTGCCTGCAGGAGATAGATGAGGATACCATCACATCTCAAACCATCAGGGAACAGCAGAACAAAAAGAGGCGGATGATCGGGATATTCCTTCTCGCCATTATCTGCGGACTTTTAGTACTGGCATACCTCATTTTCAGGTAACCACGAAGCGTATCATTTTTCGTGAGCGGGTTTCAATGTCCATAGCTGCATTTTTGTCATCTCTACCAGATGCGACATATCCAGGTCAGGCCTGTGAACGATCCAGTCTTTATAGCTTTCTACCTCAGAAATAATTTGCTCTGAATTCTCCTTCGGATATGGATCAAAAGGTATCAGTTCATAGGTATCCTGCTGTTTTTTACTGTTGATATCAAGAAAAACGCTGCTGAAAAGATGCAGGAGTGTGCCCGTCCCGATACACCCCTCACTAGTTTGCAGACATGATGGCAGGTAGCCCATGTTGTGGATTGTATCACCGGCGGCAACAGCCAGATCAATGACCTGTTCCATCGAAACTGATGCAACGCCTGGGGTTTCCAAAGGCATGCTCATGGGACCCAGGGGGCTGACACGTTGAAGTTTTCCCGGGATCTTACCGCTTGCCCGGAACTCCTGGATTGATTGCGCCAGGGCCGAAAATACCTCTGCAGGAGAATCATCATCATCATATACAACATGGTTGGAAGATCTTATCATCTCTGCAATTCTTACAAGGTCATCCTTTTTGATTAACTCGGGTTGACTTGAATACTTTTCCATCAGCTCCCTGATGGTTACGACTTCGATCCCCTCCTGGTCTTTGAGGAACTGCATCAGACTTTTGAAATTCTTCCTGGCAGTCACCATACTTTCAGCCGGACGAAGAACCGGCGGTTGCAGCTCCTCTCTTACCGGGTTTGCCCCCTCGTAAAAATTGAAATCCCAGAATTGTTCGGCTCTTATCTTCGTTGGATGGCCCGCAAAAAAGGAGATCATATCCAACCCTTCTATATCCTTCCTGAAATTCATTTTCAAACTGTCGAACAGAGGATTAAAAAGGTCGTCCCTGTAATAGGTATCATCAAAAGCTCCATAATCACCATGAAAGTTAAGTGTATTGCAGAACCAGACCGCATGCTTCCCAGGTAGTGAGACCGGCGAATATACATAACCCTTCCCCATTTGTCCGAGTGCATAGACCAGCTGCGGTCCATATGAGCCTCCATGCCGGGCCAAAGTACTCACAGGAATCCCGAATATCCTTTCAAGTTCCTCAAATCCGGCCGATTCATTTTCGAGCATCGCCATGACTCCCTCGTCCCAACCGGCATTTTCCAGGATCTCTGTGACTGTTGGATGGATGGATCCGTAATTGGTATGGCTTCCAATATCATGTGAGGCCATGGCTTTTATCACATCCTGGCGACCCCGTTCCTCAAGCGATCGTGCTTTCTCGCCGATCACAAAAAAAGTCCCCGTAACGCCCACCTCTGTCATGATTTCGGCCAGCCATTTGGGAATTTCATCCACGCTATCGGCAACAGGTGAAATATAGTCCTCAACGTCAAATACTACAGAAACATATGTCTTCTTCTCTTCTTCGGAACAACTTTGAAAGATAAATAGAGTCAGCAGTGCTGTCCAGCTAAAAAAGTTTCTCATCATAAATGGATCTTAGGTGATCATTTTTATGTAAGTAAATGAATTTGAATCAGAAATGCTAGTTTTACAGCCATGCAATCGAAAGCAATATTAAGGAAGGTAAAAAAGGATGACAATTTGCTGCTGGCCAGTATGATCAGACAAGTTTTCGAGGAGCATGACGCGCCTCAACCCGGGACGGTTTATTCAGATCCGACAACAGATGACCTCTATGGCCTGTTTCGTAAAACCGGGTCAGTGCTCTGGGTGGCAGAGATTGAAGGTGTTGCGGCGGGATGCTGTGGAATATACCCGACCGATGGACTGGAGAGCGATTGTGCCGAACTGGTAAAATATTACCTTGCTGAACCTGCCCGGGGGCAGGGAACCGGGAGAGAGTTGATGGAAAAATGTATTACCTCGGCCAGGGAGTTGGGATATCGGCAGCTCTACCTGGAAAGTCTTCCTCATTTTTCAAAAGCAGTGCGCATCTATGAGAAGCTGGGATTCCATAAACTCAACGAACCTCTTGGCAGTTCAGGGCACACTACCTGCAATATATGGATGCTGCTGGATCTTTAGATAAAAGAGGCACAGGAGTTGGTCAGGATCGCGCTGACCGGTTAAACAGCAGGCTGGTTACCAGCCCGGACAGGGCAAAAGCCGCAAGCAACAGGAAAACATGCCTGTGCCCGGCTACGCCGGGGGAGTTATCCAGCAAACGGCCCATCCATGGGCCAATAAAGACTTCTGGCGTAAAGCCTGCAAATGAAACAATTCCCACAGCCGTCCCGGTAAGGGCAGCCGGTATCCCTGCCTCATTCATCACGGCAAAATAGAGTGCGCGAACGCCGTAGATCCCAGCGGATGTAAATGCCAGGTTCAAAAGAATCAACCAGGTTATTCCTTCAAGAATACCAAAACCGATAAGGATACCACCCATTACTGTAAAGGCAAAACCAACAGTAATCACGTTTAGCCTGTTATATCGATCGGCCAGGTAGCCCGCAAGGATAGCCACCAGGGCCCGTATCCATAGCGCAGCGGTTCCAACACCTGCAGAGGATGTCTCTGTAAAACCAAGCACGTCCCTTGCAAACAGGGAGAAATCATCCGTTATTTTATATCCGGAATAGGCGCAGATAATGATGATTGACAGCAACCAGGTGTTGCGAATCCGCAATAATCTGATTACTCCGCTCATCACTCCGGAAATGGGAATGCCCGCCCTTTCGGGAGGTTTCCGGGGAATAAACAGCCATACCATCCAGCCACTTAGAAATATCCCTAGTGAGGCGGCCAGCATAACCATGCGCAAATTACCCGCCCTGGAGAACAGAAGAAATGCAAAAGTGGCCAGTATTGCCGCCACACCTCCCCTTCCACCTTCCAGCCAACCGAAGGCTCTCCCCTGAAATGCCGTTCCGCCCCACTCCCTGGTAGCCCGTATCATGGCCGCCCAGAACAGACAGATGGTAGTAAAACCCCAGAATGCATAGAGAAGGATCATCAACCTGTTCGTCGGAACGGTTGCCATAATAATTCCACCTCCCGATGTCAGCCAGAGTGCAGTGGCCATCAGGTTTCGCGATGGAAAACGATCCGCCAGGGGTCCTCCCAGAAGATAAGATATCATCGCTACAACTCCGTATACTGAGAACCATAAGCCCAGTTCAGTATTGGAGATGTCAAAAAGATCCAGGAGTGTGGGACGGAAAACCCTTGCCAGCACGAATGGAAGGAAAAATATTCCCTCACCTGCAATGATCAATGTGACCAGTGTAATGGTCCTGCCTTTGTTTCCTGGTTCCCCGGGCATATCCAAAGATATGATTAATTGTGTACCTTAAACATTCCATTCTACTTATGAAGATCCTATCTTTAAAACGTTCAAAATAACTGCCTTTATGAAAACAGGAAACCTCAGATCATTATTCATCCTGATGATCTTCCTTCTACTCCTTGTCCCGGTATGCGGACAACTCAATTCAGCTGAAATCGATAAGCTGGTGGAAGATGCCATGGAAAAATTCACCGTCGCAGGAGTAGCGGTAGGTGTAGTGAAAGATGGGGTCATTGTTCATTCAAAAGGATATGGAGTGAAATCAGTTGATACGAGTGAAAAAGTGGATGAACACACATCGTTTGCCATTGCTTCCAACACCAAGGCTTTTACAACAGCCGCCATGGCCATCCTCGTGGAAGAGGGCAAAATATCATGGCAGGACAGGGTCATCGATTATATACCTGAATTCAGGATGTACAACGACTATGTGACCAGGAATTTCAATATCCAGGATCTGCTGACCCACCGAAGCGGCCTGGGACTGGGTGCCGGTGATCTGCAGTTCTGGCCATCCGGCTCGGACTTTACCATGGCGGACCTGCTGACCAATTTTCAGTACTTTGAGCCTGCCTCGGCATTCAGGACAAAATATGATTACGATAATGTGCTCTACGTGGTAGCCGGAGAGGTCATTAAAAGGGTATCCGGACAGAGCTGGGAAAGTTTTGTCCAGCAAAGGATACTGGATCCCTTGGGAATGGATAATTCCAGCACCCTCCCGGTCAGCAGGTGCGGACTCACAAACCTTGCATCGCCCCATCTGGCCGTGGACGGAAAGTTGAAAACCATTGCCTGGCACGAACATGACCCGGATAAGATCAACGGTGCGCTTGGGGCTGTTTTGTCCAATGTGGATGATCTTTGCCGCTGGATGCTGGTCCACCTGAATGGTGGCAAGTATGGAGAGAGTCTCGAACATCAACTTTTCTCAGCTGCAAGCCAGCGGGAAATGTGGACGATCAAAACCACCATTCCGGTGCAGCCCGACGACAGGTACCATCCTCATTTCTCCGGGTATGGACTGGGATGGAGACTGGGTGATATGGATGGGAAAATGAGCGTTTCACATACAGGCGACCTGTCGGGAATGTTATCGAAAACCATTTTGATCCCTGATCTGAACCTGGGAGTTGTAGTGCTGACCAACTCCTATTATGGAGGTGCCGGAGTTTTCAGGGCGGTATCACAAACCATCGTGGATAGTTACCTTGGACTGGATGATTTTGGATGGACCGACCGGTACCTGGCAGCCCACCAGTCAGGTTCTGAAAATGCGAAGAGGGAGGTGGAACGTGTCTGGGAAAATGTTGCAGCAAACAGTGAGAGCCATTTCGAACCGGCGGACTATGAAGGGATCTATAAGGACAGGTGGTTTGGAAAGATCAGGGTCTATCTTCAGAATGGTCACTTATGGTTCAGTTCGGATCGTTCTCCACAACTGAAGGGAGAGATGTTTTTCTACGGTGCCAATACATTTGTCATTAAATGGGAGAACAGGGAACTGGATGCAGACGCCTTTGCCATGTTCTGCCTGGACGAAGAGGGAATAGCACAGTCCATCCAAATGAAGGGTATATCTCCTGATATAGATTTCAGTTACGATTTTCAGGATCTGGACCTGAAGCGGACAGAGGAATAGTCAACCACCGCCTAGCTAACCTTTATCAGATATCTTATCCAGTCTGTTTGAATCCAGTACTTCAATCTGCCGGCCTTTGAGCCTGATGATCTGGTCACGCTCAAATTCCTTCAGTACCCGGATGGCACTGTCTTTTGTCATGGAGGAGTATTCAGCGATATCCTGTCTGGTTATCTCTTCACCAATGGTAGCGCTCTTATAGATATTTTTGCTCAGGTATATCAGTGCATCTGCTACTCTGCCATGCATTTGTTTCTGGCTTATTCCAACCATACGATCCAAAACGACCCTGTAGTCCATGGAACAATGTATAAGGAACTGCTCGGAAAATGTGCTGTTGGAAGCCAGTACTGCCTTAAAATTATTCAGATCAATGAAACAGACCAGCGTTTCCCTGATGGCCACAACATTAAACTTTTGTTCGCTGTTTAATTGGATTCCCATGCAACTTATTAACTGCATGGGCTTTAGAAAATCCAGTATCAAATTCCTGTTCTGGTAGCCTTCAATATACATTTTGGCAAATCCATCTATCACTGAAACCTGGTAATCTACCCGCGTTCCCTGTTTGAGAATCACTTCCCCTTCATGAAACCTGACTGAATAACGATCCTTATTGAGAAGCTTTAATTCATCCTTTGTAAGTGAATCAAAAAGCGGAATTCTCTTGTTACATTCTTCGCAGCCAGTACAATACTTATCAAATTTCATCCTCAGGAAAAATCATTTTCACACCGGTTGCAATATACTGAAAAATGCTATACTGATTCAGGTCAGTCATTAAGTTGATCTATCCAGATAAAAAACTTATTCAATCCCGCGTTGCTTTCTTTTTTCTCATCTGCATAACTTCTATCTTTAAACACTTCAAACGCAGCTTTCTGCTGAGAAATATAAACTGTATTGATATGAGAAGATTGATGATTATACTAACAGGATCACTCTTATGGATTTTGTCAGGCTGTCAGGGGTATATAATCCCGGCACCGGAGTGCCCGGATAATCTTCCGACGAATGTGAGCTTCGCGGCCGATGTCCAACCCATATTCGATCAGAACTGTGTGGCCTGTCACGGAGGCGGACAAACACCCACACTGATCCCCGGTTGGTCCCATGATGAACTGGTTGATAATGGTCTTGTGGATACGGATTTTCCCTGTTCCAGTATTATTTACGAAAAACTCACTGGCAACCATACCGGACGCGCAAGTGATGCAGAGATATTAACCATCCTCGGCTGGATTGCTGAAGGAGCCCAGGACAATTGATATAAAAAATAACCCTTAGCTATGAAACGAAATACTAAATTGACAACTATTGCCTTTATTCTGGCATTTATCAGTTCTGGATTAATAAACGCCCAGGATGAACCTGCACCTGTTTTACCTGCATTTGAAACGATTCAGCTGGTAGACAACCAGACAACATTTAATCCCTATAAAGGAGAGTGGATAGTTGAGATCCAGCACCGCTTCTCGCAAATTAAAGAGATCAACGATCTGTTCGGCATATTCGGAAGTGCCAATACCAGGCTGGGCGTTAACTATGGTGTGACTGACAAGATCATGGTGGGTTTAGGAACAACGAGGACCTTCATGCTCCAGGACATCAGATGGAAATACAGTATCCTGACCCAGACCAGCAAGATGCCTATATCGCTGAGTTACAGTGGGAACGCAGTTCTGGATGCCAGGCCCGATAAATATTTTGGTCCCGAGGCGGATTACAAATTTGCTTACCGTTTATCCTCCCTGAACCAGTTGATTGTGTCCACCAGGATCGGTGAAAAGGTCAGTCTCCAGGTAGCTCCTACCTTTGTATGGTTCAATGCAGTTCCGGAAGGATACAACAATGCCAATGCTGCCATCAATTTTGGGGGTCGGTTCCAGGTACTCGGATTTAATGCCATTATTTGTGAATACACCCAGCCACTTTTGCAAGCGGACCAGAAGGTTTATCCGAACCTGGCCCTTGGTGTGGAGATAGGAACCAGTACCCACTCCTTCAGGATATTCGCTTCCAGCTATAATTCCATCATTGAGAACCAGGGCATTGCCTTCAATGATAAAAATCCCTGGGAGGGCGATTTCCAGTTTGGATTTAACATCTCAATCAGGTTCTAAGCATATGAATAACCCAACAAGATTCCTTTTCATCCTGCTTCTGGTTTTTGCATCCACCGTCAATGCCCAATCGGATGATACCTTGAAGCTGAAACCCTCTTACTTCGAGGTAAATGACTATGTAGAAGACAACGAAGCATGCCTGAAATGCCATGGAGAATCAAAGTTCGTTATTGAAGATCCCAACACTGGCAGGTCCACGCATGAACTGATGTACTCCGAACGCGCAATCGACAGAGATGCTTTTTACACATCGGTTCACAAGTCCTTTGCTTGTACTGACTGTCATTCCTACGATTTCAACACTTTCCCACATTCTGTGGAAACCCGGGTCGAAGAGCAGCTGGTTTGCATGGATTGTCATGGATACGACGAAACTTTTGCCAAGTATCATTTTGAAGATATCGAGAAAGAGTTCGAGGAAAGCATCCACAATATTCCGGAGTTTACCTGCTGGAAATGCCATGATCCTCATAGTTACAAGGCGTTCATGAGGAATGCAGATGACCTGGATGAGGCTATCCTGTATGACAACAACATGTGCCTGAGATGCCATGCTAATTTTGACCGTTTCTCCCTGCTCACCGACAGGAAAGAGATTAAGGTGGTTGAGAGCCACGACTGGCTGCCCAATCAGGCAGCTCATTTTGCAAGGGTAAGGTGTATCGAGTGCCATACGGAGATCAATGATTCCATCCTGATAGCCCATAAGATCCTTCCCAAAAGCCAGGCAGTTCAACATTGCACGGAATGTCATTCACAGGACTCCCGCCTTATGCATACCCTGTATAAGTTCCAGAGCGAGGAAGCTAGAAAGGGTGGATTTGCAAATGGAATTATTATCAATAATGCATATGTGATTGGGGCCAATCAGAACGTTTGGCTCAACAGGCTAAGTTTACTCGTGTTCGCAATGACCCTGCTTGTGATCGCGTTTCATGCTTACCTGCGTATTAGAAAACAGAAAAAAAGCTGACATGGCAAATACAAGAATATACCTCTACCCCTTATGGATCCGCCTCTGGCATGTCATTAATGCACTGATGTTCCTTTTATTAATTTTAACCGGAATCAGCCTTCATTATGCCTCTGTCGATTCCAGTATCATACCTTTTAATCTCTCTGTGGGAATTCACAATGTATGTGCCATTATCCTGGTAATTAATTATGGTATTTATGTGATAGGCAATATCGTTACGAATAATGGCATGTATTATTCAAAGTGGAGAAAAAATCTCTGGCCAAAACTCTGGAAACAATTTCAATTCTATGCTTTTGGAATTTTCAAAGGGGAACCTCATCCATTCCCGGTCACCAAAAAACAAAAGTTTAATCCACTACAAAAAGTATCCTATGTTCTGGCCATGTATCTTGGAATGCCATTGCTGATTATTTCCGGTATTGCAATGATGTTCCCGGAGAAGATCTCCAATACCGTCTTTAAAATCAGTTCACTGGTGTTTTATGATACGTTGCACCTTGTCATAGGTTTTGTACTCTCTGTGTTCCTGCTGATCCATCTCTATACCTGTACCCTAGGAGATAAGCCCGGAACCCTGTTTAAAAGTATGATAAACGGCTACCACGAAGAGCACGAATAGGGATTTCATCTATATTCAGATTAGATATAAATTACATTCAATAAGGGATAATGGGTGTTTAACTATGCAATAATCACTATTTTACCCCCTTAAAGAATAATCTGAAAAATGGCCAACAATTTCTACCCTCATTTCCAAAGATCCAGGGCGATCTGGTACATTTTACTCCTTATAATCGGTCCATTCACCAGCTTGGTAAATGCGCAATCTGATGAAGATTGCATGATGTGTCACGAGGAGAGGGGGATGACCGGCGTGGTCAACGGAAAAACTGTATCCGTTTTTGTGGATACTTCCATTTTCTCAGGTTCGGTGCATCATGGCAACAGCTGCCTCTCCTGTCATACAGATGCTGCGGATGAAGGTTTCCCGCATGCCGATGATCTGAATCCGGTCAATTGCGGCACCTGCCACACCGAGGAGTTGGCCAATAACCAAAGAGGGATACATGGACAGGCTTTGTTGAGAAATGATCCCAATGCACCCAGCTGTAAGGAGTGTCACGGCCACCATGATATCCTGCCCAGTTCAAATCCTGAATCCCGCACCTATAAAATGAATATCCCTTTCCTGTGCGGCAAATGTCACAGGGAAGGTGAAGTAGTAGCCAGGGTTTATGATATCGGAGAACACAATATTGTTGAGAATTATACCCAGGGCATACATGGAAGAGGGTTGTTTGAAGCGGGACTGATCGTAACAGCCACCTGCAACGACTGTCATGGAAATCACCTGATACTTCCCCATTCAAGCCCCAATTCATCCATCTCAACGAACAGGATCGCCGAAACCTGTATGAAGTGTCATACACGAATAGAGGAATCACATAAAAAAGTGATCAAAGGGGAGTTGTGGGAAAGAAATCCATCCATTATTCCAGCCTGCTCGGATTGCCATCCGCCCCATATCGTCGATGTTCCAAAGATGCAGACCAGGATCTCGGATAACTCCTGTATGAAGTGCCATGAAGATGAAAACATCCATAAAATAGTTGGATCGGATACCATCTCTCTCTTTGTGAATACCCGGGATCTTCCGAATTCTGTGCACAAGAACATTCAGTGTACCAAATGTCATACAGAGGTAACAGACCATCTGGCACGTCCTTGTGCCACCAATCAGCCTGTAGACTGTTCTTCCTGCCATGCAGAGGTTTTTGATAAGTACTTTGAGAGTGGTCACGGTCAGGCACATTACAATAATAATGAAGATGCCCCCTACTGTACTGACTGTCACGGTACACATGCCACCAAATCGATATACGACGATACCTCACCAACGTACAGAACAGCAATACCTCAATTGTGCGGACAGTGTCACCGTCAGAATGGCAAAGCTTCCACAGTGGAAGGGCTAAAAGAAAACAATGCTCTGGCTGATTATTCTTCGAGTGTGCATGGTCTGGGACTTACAAGCAAGGGTTTGACAGTAAGTGCAGTTTGTACCGATTGCCACACTTCTCACCTTGAACTGAAGATGGATGACCCGCGTTCATCAGTGAATCCTGCCAATGTTCAGCAAACATGCGGCAATTGTCACAAGGGGATCTACGATACCTATATGAAGAGTGACCATGCCTACACTACAGAATTTAAAGACAAGGACTTTCCAACCTGTGTAAAATGTCACACAGCCCATGGGATTTCCCAGGTGGGCCAGGATAAATTCATGACAGAGGTGACCACACAGTGCGGATCGTGCCATAAGGAAACAGCTGAGACTTATATGGACACCTACCATGGCAAGGCTTACCAGCTGGGCTATTTTGAATCAGCCCGCTGTTCTGATTGCCATGGAGCCCATAATATACTGAAAGCCTCCAATCCCGCATCACAAGTCTCCCAGGTGAATCTTGTAAAGACATGTTCAAAATGCCATGTTGGTGCCAATAAACGGTTTGCCGGATACATGAGCCATGCTACACACAAGGACGATCCAAAATTGCATGGCACCTACCTCTTCATGACCATTCTTCTGTTAAGTGTCTTTGCATTCTTCGGTCTCCACCTGTTGATGTGGCTGCCCAGATCGGTCAGGGAGAGGATCAAGAAGAGAAAAGAGGCGCCCAAAGAGCAGAGTAACCTTTATTTTAAAAGGTTCCACAGGAACCAGAGGATCACACATATTTTTGTCATTATCAGCTTTATCATACTGGCACTGACCGGTATGATGTTAAAATTTGCGCACATGGAATGGGCCAAATTCCTGGCCAGGTTGCTGGGTGGGGTAGCCAATGCACGGGTGCTTCACCGCATCGGCGCTGTGATCACCTTTGGTTATTTTGCATTCCACGTATTCAATCTTATCAAGATGAAGAGGGGGAAGCGACTCTCCATGAAAAGATTTATCTTTGGAAATGACTCCCTGTGGTTCAACAGGCAGGATCTGAGGGATTTCGTTGCCACCGTCAAATGGTTTCTCGGGAAAGGTCCCCATCCTGAATATGGCCGGTGGACCTACTGGGAGAAATTCGACTACCTGGCGGTCTTCTGGGGCGTGGCCGTAATCGGATTCAGCGGACTTGTATTATGGTTCCCTGTCTTCTTTACACGATTCTTCCCGGGTTGGCTCATCAATGTTTGTCAGATCATTCACAGTGACGAAGCGTTGCTGGCCGTTGGATTTATTTTCACGATCCACTTCTTCAATACACACTTCAGACCGGAAGCATTCCCCATGGACACCGTGATATTCACAGGTCATATGCCACTTGAACAATTTAAACACGAACGGCAACGGGAATATAAGGAATTGAAGGAATCAGGGGCACTGGATAAACTGATATTTAAAAAGGATTACTCCAAAGACAATATGCGCCTGATCAGATTCTTTGGATTCCTGGCGCTGACAATTGGAGTAATCCTGGTTGGATTTATTATCTACTCCTTCCTGACAGGAGGCGGGCATTAATAGTAGAAAAAACAGCAGCCGGATTATCGGACCGCTGTTGCTTCTTCGAGCAGGATCTCGTATGTGTAACCGTATCCAAAATCCAGATCAACAGAGAGAACTCCTTCAACGGTAACTACCTGGCCCACTTGAAATGGGTCTTGTGAAGTGACCGTCAAATCAAATTTGCCTTCATATTCTGTTCCATCCTGGATATGGATCCAGTTCCGCTGCATGATTTCGGGGTTGAATTTCGTCACCTTTCCATTCACAGTGATCTTTTTTCCTTTAAATGAGCCGGGATGTTCATACAGTTCAGCAATAGATACAGTCCCTTCTACCTCTTCCAGTTCCACATTAGTTTTTGAGACAGATGTTTTCGAGCTTCCCATAACTGCATCCAGAAACATTACTTTGTCAAAGGTCCGGTCCAGCTCCTTGCTGTAGAAATCCTCCATAATAAGGCCAGTCTGGTATGTAATGGATGCTCCTGGTTCAATTTCCATTGAGGCTGCAGCGACCCAGAAGGCCGGGCCCTTTCCCTTCACAAGCATATAGGTGTACCCTTCTACCTGTTCAACTTCTTCTACCTTTACCGTAACCGTACCATCATCCGTGCGGTTCACACAACCTGCCAGACCTATTATAACAGCCAACAACAGGTACTTCATCAATTTTCTCATATGTTCTGTTTATAATGAAAAATCCCCTGGCTGCATGGCCAAAGGATTTTCCACTGTTTTGGTTAATATATATTATTCCATCATCTATTTAGATGGATTGGGATGTGCAATTTTGGCCTTCATCTCTGCAAAATTAAATCCCTTGAAAGTAGGACTTTGTGCATTATGACAGGTTTTGCATGTCTCCTCGGTGGGAATAATAAGTCCTTTTGATTTTGCTAGTTCCAGGTTCTTCATAATAGATGCACCTTTATACATGCTTCCCGGTCCGTGACAGGACTCACATCCAACACCCTCATCCATTGTAGCGCTTGCATTCAGCTTGGCATCTATCCCTCCAACGGTGGAATGACATTTGATACATGCTGCATCGGTTGTCGGATCAGCGATGCCCTTGGCCTTGGCTATCTCCTTGGCTTGATCACCGCTCAGAGTTTTCATGGCGTTTGCATGGGGGCCCTTCAACCATACATTATACTGTTCGCCAGTGGCTGGTTTAATATGACACATTTTGCATTTGGAAGCGCCAATGTACTTATAATCCTGGGCTAACAGTGCACTCCCTGCAAATAGTGCCAGAATTGCGAAAGAAAAGAATCGTTTTGTGAACATAGCTAATGGTTTTAAAATATTTCTGTTCTTAAAATGGTAAAATTATCTAATTATTATCAACTTATATTCAATATCCGGGCCAAAATCCCATTAAATAAGTAATCTATAACCATTTTAAATTCTATGCCGGTCATTTTGTAATCACACTTTTCAAGAGTAAACCCCAGATATATCAGTTTTCATCGCATAAAAAGGCCATCTTATCGGAAAGATAAGACGGCCCTTGATTAAACTATTGATTCACTACTTTGTTGGGGTCCAGTATTCGTAGCCCTTGGCTTCTGTATCAACCCATTTGGACTTAGTCATGTGATCATAGATCATTCCATTTGTCCCGAACTTCAGCGACTTGGCATCATATCCAATCAACCTCAGATAGGCAGCCAGGTTGGCACTGTTCTGACCGGTATAGCAGTATACCACAATGGTTTTATCGACAGGCAGGGTTTTCAGTGCTGCATCCAGTGCAATATCCGCTTTTGGAGTGTACTGCCTGGCGCCAATGATATGGCCCGGATCAAGATATTCGGCTTCAGGCCAATAGTTGATGATATAGTAATCATCCTTGTTATCCAGAACAGTGGAATTACCAATGGCAGCCGCTCCAAATCCTTCAGCCAGAACTGCAGTAAGACGCGCTTCCAGGATTTCCTGACCGGTCTCAAATCCGGTTGCCAGGTTGGGAAGGCTACCTTCTGCCCCTTTTGCAACAGCAACCTGGTCGAAATCAAGAGCCCAGGCATTATTACCAATGTTGCTTTTCCATGAGCCTGCAAAGTCATCGTGCCATGAGCACATTCCCCATTTCATAGAGGAGACATTGTCATAGCCTGCAAGCCTGCATAAGCTGGTAACCCAGGCAGCAGTCTGACCGGTATAGCATACGATAACTATATCGGTGTAACCGGACAGATCGTTTCCTTCAATGTGGTTCAGCACCTCGCCGGCGGCCACATTTACAGCACCTTCAATATGGGCCGTATCGTAAGCATCAGCTGCACGAATATCTATAATATAGGCATCCTGGGTAGCCATCAGGGTTTTAACAGCTTCTGCACTCATTATGGCCGGCATATCCGTATTGACATAATATTTACCATACGGAGAGTTCGCAGACTCAAGGTAGTTGACCAATATTTCAGCTTCCGTCTGGTCGGTGGTCACTGTAATATAATCAGTCCTGGTCATTAAGTCTGATCCATACTCATTTTCAACAGAAAGGGAAACGGTATAGGTCCCGGCTGCATCGTAGGAATGAACAGGGTTCATATCCGAAGAGGTGTTTCCGTCACCAAAATTCCACTCCCAGCCGGTGGGGTCATTGCTGGATAAATCTGTGAAAGTGATATCCTGACCGGTTAGAGCTTCAACCATAGCGGATGAAAAATTGGCCACGGGTGCTTCTCCTTTGTTACAGGAGGTAATCATAAGGGATGCGATCAGGATCGAAAGCATCCACGCGCTTGTTTTTGGGAATATTCTCATTTTATTTTGGGATTAATTAAACAATTCGTTATAAGGGGTTTTATTCAGGATCAGTTAAACCAGTAAGTGGGAAGTTTTCCATCAACCGTATAAGGTCCGGTGGCATCCACTTCATAAGTTTCCAGGCTGTCAGCCCACAGGTAATATTCAGCATTTACCAGTACTCCTGCATCATTCCTGATATGACAGTTATAGTTACAGGAATATCCGCCTGGTACTTCGGTCCTTTCGGTCCATCTCAGGATATTATGAGGTGTGGTATAGCTGTAAGTGGGAAGAACATCAAAATTGGAGTATACCAAGTCCGCACCGTATCCCACCCAGTTATCCGGATGGGCCAGGTTCCTTCTAACCAGTGCAAATTCATAATCCTTTAAATCAGGAATCGGATTCAATGCGATTTTAAAATCCTGATAAGGACCGAAGTCGGCATGACCCTCTTTTATATGACACGCTCCACAGGTATTGTAATCCTGGGAGTGGCATACCTGGCAGTTGAAATCCGCAATATGCTTGGTATGGTAAATATTGGCGGTTGCGATATCGGGGTGACAGGATTCACATTCTGGCAGTTCAGTGTATGCATACCGCTGTTCCACCGGTTGTCCGTCACCATGCAGTTCAGTGCCATCGTGGCAATCCAGGCAATCATAACCGTTCTCGGTCAGGTGCACATCTGGCTCTGTGCCGGGGGCAACACCCAGGTAGGCATGCCCGCCTCTTGAAACGTGGCATTTTACACACACCTGCTGCATATCTGGAGTCTTATTGAAATTGTGCCCATCTGCCAGACCACCTCCGGCAATCAGCGGACGTACTATATGACAGTTCCCGCATGTACCATGGCAAATGGCACATTTCTGCTCGTAGCCTTCAATCTGATGGGCCGGAAGCTGGTCGAACTCGTCTGCACCTGAAAGGCCGGCCCTCATAGCCACTTTCCTCATCTGGCCGGTTCCATTATGAAGACTGGTTACAAAGTTATCCGTAATCGACTCATGGCACGTGCCGCAATGCTCATTGTAAGCCATGGAAGGTCTTGGCGTCCAGTCTCCTGAATGTGCACCTTCTTTATTATCTGCGGTCCTGTCACCATTATGACACCCGGTACAACCCACACTGTAATGTGGTGAAGCCTTGAATGCATCAAAACCTTCCCCGCCGAGAAATACCCTGTCATAGGGTTCATAGTGAGGGGCTTCTCCCCCGCATCCGCCTACAGGAGCCGCAGTGTCGGGAGTATACACAGCCATCAATCTTTCATAATCTGTATGACAATCCTCACACGTGTTGACTTGTGGAGTAACTGTTTTACCAGGAATCTGATAATTGGTACAACCTGTTCCAGCAACCAGAAACATCACGAACATCAGGATCAAGCCTGAACCTATCATTGAATTTCTCATATCTGTTAACCTCCTGTGTATTTCTATCTTATATTGTAACTATTATCCAGCTGAAAAACCAGTATTCATGCAGTTTACTATGACGGTAAAGATTGAATAATTAGTGGAGTTGTGAAAGAAAAAACCTCTGAAATATTTACGGGTTTAAACTGATCTAAATTTAGCCCTGAACTGATTCAAATCACATAATTTTATGATTCTTTTGTATATTTGCATTGTGAATGACCCGTTAGAATGGGAGAGACAACAAAATTTTCAGCCTGTACCCTGAGCTTTCACCTGTGTAAATGCTTTGAAAAGTTGACTCCGGAACAGAAGGATTTTCTGGATGCCAATTCGGTTAGAATCAAATACAGGAAAGGTGAGATTATATGCAAACAGGGCGGATTCGTATCCCATGTAATGTATATGGAGACTGGTCTGGCTAAGGTATTCCTTGAGAATGGCACTAATTCACTGGTGCTTCGGATCACCACAGACAGAAACTTCCTTGGTCTCTCTTCTGTTTCAGAAGAACACCCCTATTTTCCCTATTCTTCAATGGCCTATATTGATTCGGAGATCAGGCAGATAGAGGTGAAAGCCTTTCGCAGTCTTATGAAACAAAATTTCGAATTCGCGAAGGAAATAATCGATATACTGAGTTCAAACAGCCTGCAGATCTATGGACGGTTTTTCTGTTTTACTTATAAACAGGCTTTTGGCCGGCTGGCCGATATCCTGCTGTGCCTGGCTGACCGAATCTATATGAGTGCTGAATTTGAACTGCCCCTTTCCAGGAAGGAGCTTGCCGAGCTTTCTGGAATGAGCCCTGAAACAGTTATTCGAATGCTGAAGGAATTTAACGATGAAGGTTTGATCCGGATGGATGGAAAATCAATAGAGATCCTTGATTATAAACGCATCACGCAGATCAGTGAAACCGGCTGACCGCATTCCCGGTTTTCTGGTATAGTACACAAGAAGGAGGCTGCCCTGATCAGGACAGCCTCCTCTGTTTTTTACAAGTATTCAAACGATTCTACTTCGATCCGTCAATTGCGGCAATTGAGTTAGTCAACAACGCTTCAGCATAAGCCGGGTTGTGGATACCCATACTCCGATCTTCTTCGACCAGTATGTAGTTCCAGACTGCACCTACTGAGTCTGCTTCGTACATGGTGTCTTCAACTATTTCACCATCTACCATCATCCCTGCAGTTGTCAGTGCAGCTGCAAGATCTTCAATAAGGCCTTCTATTTCGGTTACCTTTCCATTGATATCAAAGTCAGTTGCACCTGGATGGCATCCTACACAAGCTTCGATACCTGGCAACCAGGTATGACCGCCGGTAGTGTCAGCAGCTGTTTCAGCCATATGGCAGGTTATACAACTGGCCTGGGCTTCGTGAGGACCACTTACACCGAGGACGACTCCAAATTCATAACCTACCAGACCATTGATAAAGTTGGCCTGAGGGGCATGGTGAGGTCCGAAATGTTCTGGTACCTCCAGGATTGAATCAGCCTTTACATCTGTTGGGGCCGGTCCCCTGGATTGGTGGCAGTTCATACAGAGATTGGATTCTGCATTGGCTGCAAATCCTACAGGACCTCCGCCAGCAATCAGGTCAACCTCGTCGGATGTACGAATGGCATGGTTGGGCTCATTGGCAAAATCCAGTGATTCATGGAAGTCGTGACATGTTTGGCAGGTGATCACCGTTGGAATCGGAATTGCAGCTGCTGTTGTATCGCGGCCTGTCCATGTAGTTTCAACAAAACCCTCGTGGGCATGGCACTTGGCGCAACCGACACTGCTACCGCGTGCTGTATGTGCTCCGCTTCCGTGAAGAGAGGTTAAATACTCATCTGTGATAGCAGCTTTAACGACAAGATTATGGCATGTGAGACATACTGCATTACCAGCAACGCCATCAGTACCATCAGTTCCATCGACTCCGTTAGTTCCGTTCGTACCATTTGTTCCAGGAGGACCCTGTGGTCCTGCGGGACCTTCGCAACTACTCAGGATCATTGCCCCTACAAAAAGTATGGCAAAAGCTCCCAGTAGTGATAAAATAGATATATTCCTTTTCATAGCTAAAATTGGTTTGCTGCTAAATTATCCATGTCCTGATTATTGTTCAAAAAATCACAGTATATATATATAGGTTCGAATTAGAGATAAATCCGTTCATTTTATCGATATATATCGATGTATTCGACGATGTGGCCATTTAATGGAAAAGTGTTACTTTAGTAATCAACTCTCCATAAAATCATTAACAAACCTACCTGTGACAGATAAGAACGTTTCTAAATTTGCCAGCCCACCTGCAACCTCATTGGCTATGCTAAAGAACATCCCGGGAAGGGGCCAGATTTTACTCTATTTATTGATTTTACTGATCTTTGCAGGCGGGTGTAAACAGGATCCATATTCAGTCAGGATTGCGGTTACAACAGATGTTCACGGAATGATATATCCCTACGACCTGATAAACCGGACACCTTCAGACCATTCACTGGCACATATATATAGTTACGTAAGGGAACAGCGCGAAAAGGAGGATACCCTTTTTTTCCTGTTGGACAACGGAGACTTCCTGCAGGGCCAGCCCACAATATACTACTATAACTTTATCGATACAAGTGTGGAACACCTCTCTTCACGTGTCATGAATTACATGGGTTATGATGCCGGGTCCGTCGGAAACCACGATATAGAGGCCGGACCGCAGGTTTATGACCGGGTCAGAGAGACCCTCCGGTTTCCCTGGCTGGCAGCAAACGTAGTGAACAGCACTACCGGGAAACCATATTTTGAACCTTATACGATCCTGAAGGCAGGACGGAAAAAAGTTGCCATTCTGGGCCTGATCACTCCCGGAATTCCCGGATGGCTTCCAAAAAACTTGTGGCCGGACATGGAATTCAGGGATATGGTTGAAACAGCACGGGAATGGGTCCCGGAGATTATAAAGAGGGAGGATCCGGACCTTATGGTGGGACTGTTCCACTCGGGCACCGATGCATCTTACGGAGAGAATCATGACCCTTACCTGAACGAAAATGCTGTAATGCTCGTGGCCCGGCAGGTTCCGGGGTTTGACATTATTTTTGCGGGACACGACCACAGGGTATCCTGCCAGAGAATAGCCAACACTGAGGGTGATTCCGTCCTGGTCATTGATCCGGGCAGCCATGGAAGATATGCAGGTGAAGCCACCATTACCTTCAGCGAGCAGGGGGTCCATATCACCGGACAGAACATACCCATGGACAGATACCAGCCCTCACCTGCATTTATGGATCAGTTCGCTCCTGAATTCAAAACCGTATCAGCATACCTGCAGGACACCATTACCTGGCTGGCTGGCAGGATGGAAGGAGTTGATGCATTGTTCGGGCCCTCCCCCATGATGTCACTGATCCATCACCTGCAGCTTGAACTCACCGGAGCGCAGGTCTCTTTTACGGCTCCGCTCTCTGTGACGGCTATCCTGGATACCGGTCCTCTGCTGGTCTCCGATATGTTCAAACTTTACCGCTTCGAGAATATGTTATACCGTATGGAACTTTCCGGTGCCGAGATTGATGGATTCCTGGAACACGCAGTGGGTCCCTGGTTTAACACCATGACAGGCCCTGGTGACCACCTGCTTCAATTCATACCCGGCATACCCGGCAGGCTGGCAACCCCCTACTATAACTGCTCCTCGGCCTTTGGGATCGATTATACCGTCGATGTGACAAGACCTCCGGGTGATCGTGTTCAAATCAGTGCCTTTTCTGACGGAACACCGTTTCTCGACACGGCTTTGTATAGTGTGGCTGTAAACTCATACCGGGGGAACGGGGGTGGCGGACACCTCACCTCAGGTGCCGGGATCCCTGAGGAAGAACTGTCCACCCGTGTCTCCTGGTCCAGCGACCATGACCTCCGTTATTATCTGATGGAATACCTTCGGGATTTGGATACCCTGAAGCCCTCTTCTGATCAAAACTGGAGATGTATTCCTTTACAATTAACAGGGCCGGCTTCCTTAATTGACCGAAAAGTCTTAGATTAGACCGGCATATCCATAATAAATATTTATTTTAGTTTTGCACCCGTGAGAATGATACCGGAAAACTTTTCCCAGCCTCACTGGTTCTATTTATGCATAAAGAATTGAAGCATGGATGTGAAAGGAAAAAACTTTACCCGTTTCCTGGAAAGGCAAAAGGCCCATGATGATCAACATGATGCCAGGGCCAAAGCCAGGCAACACTCCAAAGGAAAATTAACCGCCTGGGAACGAATTGATATCCTGTTTGACGAGGATACGTTCGAAGAGGTAGATGCCTTTGTTACCGCAGATAAGAGTGATACAGGATTCGGGAAGGTTCAGCAAGCCTATGGAGACGGAGTTATCATCGGACATGGGCTGATCCGTGGCAGGCTCACCTTTGCCTATGCTCAGGATTTTACTGTCATGGGTGGTTCCCTGGGCTCTGTCCATGCCGCCAAGATCATGAAGATACAGGATATGGCGCTCAAAATGGGGGCTCCCATGATCGGGCTCATCGATTCGGGGGGTGCCCGCATCCAGGAAGGTGTTGCAAGCCTGGCCGGATATGCCGGAATTTTTACCAGGAATGTACAATCATCAGGGGTTATTCCCCAGATCTCTGTCATTCTGGGACCTGCTGCCGGCGGAGCCGTTTATTCCCCTTCGATCACCGATTTTATATTTATGACCGACCAGACCAGCTACATGTTTGTGACCGGCCCCAATGTTGTGAAAGAGGTTTTAAATGAAGATGTTTCTTTCAATGACCTGGGTGGTGCTGGTGTCCATTCTAAAAAGAGCGGAGTGGCTCATCTGGTCTTTCCGGATGAAGAGAATACACTGATGGGGGTTCGTCAGTTGCTGGCCTACCTTCCATCAAACAATATGGAGAATTCTCCGGAAATGGAACTATCTGATGATGAGACTTTCGATGTGGATGAAAAACTGAGGGATATCGTACCGGATGATCCTAATAAACCGTATGATGTAAAGGATGTCATTGGATTAATTGTAGATAAGCGTTCATTCTACGAAATAGCAGAGAACCATGCCCAGAATATTGTGATTGGTTTTGGAAGGCTGGATGGTAAAGTCATGGGTATTGTGGCCAACCAGCCCAAAGTACTTGCAGGAACTCTGGATATCAACTCATCCAATAAGGGAGCACGATTCATCAGATTCTGTGATGCTTTCAACATCCCCTTACTGATCCTGGAGGATGTACCGGGATTTTTACCCGGTCTTGACCAGGAACACAACGGGATCATTCGTCACGGGGCCAAAATGCTATATGCCTTTGCAGATGCGACGGTACCAAGGATCACGGTGATCCTCAGGAAATCATATGGAGGAGCCTACTGTGTTATGAACAGTAAAAATCTGGGGGGAGATTTCAATTTTGCCTGGCCAACTGCCGAAATTGCAGTAATGGGCCCCGAGGGTGCGGTAGCCATTCTTTACAGGAAAGAGCTCGAGGCTTCCGATGATCCTGCAGCGATGAAGAAAGAACTGGCTGCTAAATACCGCGCTGAAATTGCCAATCCGTATGTGGCAGATGAACGTGGTTTCATAGATGAAGTAATAGACCCTGCTGAAACCAGGCTGAAACTGATACGTGCATTTGAGGCTCTTGAAACAAAACATATTGATAACCCTGCAAGGAAACATGGAAATATTCCTCTCTAAATTTCGTCCATGAAAATTAAGAGTATTTTAATAGCCAACAGAGGCGAGATAGCGATCCGGATCATTAAGACCGCCAGAAAGATGGGTATACGGTCCTATGTAATTAAAACTGCAAAGGAACCCAATGCCTGGTACCTGGAGGAAGCTGACAGGATTATTGACTTTTCTGAAAACTTCGATGAGTCGATTCCGGAATTCCTGGATATCGAAAGGATCATCAAGAGCGCAAAGAAACACAAGGTAGATGCCATTCATCCCGGTTACGGGTTCCTTGCAGAAAATCCCGATTTCGCAAGAAGGTGCGAAGAGTCTAAGATCATCTTTATCGGTCCGTCCCACGAGATCATTTACCGGATGGGACATAAAACGATTGCCAAAGAACTTGCGAGGGAGAGTGGCGTGCCACTCCTCGGAGGGAGTCCGGGGGCGGTCTCTGATGCTGAAGAGGCCAGGCGGGTTGCCAGCGAAATTGGTTATCCTGTGATCCTCAAGGCGGCCGCCGGAGGTGGAGGCCGTGGAATGAGGGTGGTGTCCCGGGAGAAGGACATTGAAAGAATGTTCTCCCTGGCTACCAATGAAGCCGCCAAAGCTTTTAATAACCCGGATGTGTTCCTTGAAAAGTTTGTCAGGGAACCGCGTCACATTGAGTTCCAGATCCTGGCCGATCAACATGGAAACATTGTACACCTTGGAGAACGCGAATGTTCGGTGCAACGAAAACACCAGAAACTTTTAGAGGAGTCCCCTTCCCCCGCGCTGAACAGCTCCCTCAGGAAAAAGATGGGGGATGCGGCCATTAAGATTGCCAGATCCGTAAATTACTATTCGGCCGGAACCGTTGAGTTCCTCCTGGACAGTGAAAATAATTTCTCCTTTATGGAGATGAATACCCGGATCCAGGTTGAGCACCCGGTTACCGAGATGGTCACCGGGATTGACCTGATCGAACAAATGATCCTGATTGCTGAAGGTGAAAAGCTGCCATTTACCCAGAAAGATATTAAACTGAAGGGCTGGGCCATCGAATGGAGGATCAATGCCGAAGATGTACAATCGGGATTCTCTCCAAGTCTCGGTACAATTGAAAAAATTTCCTGGGTGGAAAATGAACATGTCAGGGTGGATACCGGTGTGAGGGACGGTTCGGTTATAACCCCCTATTTCGATTCCATGATAGCCAAACTGATCATACATGCGGAAACCCGGGAAAGGGCCCTGCAGCTCTCCAGCCAGGCTATTATGAAATTCTGGATCAAGGGGACCAAGACAACACTGGCATTTTGCAGGGCAGTTTTACAGAACAGCAACTTCCGGAAAGGAAACTTCAACACCTCGTTCATAAGTAAGGAATTGAAAATACACTACCAGAATGAGCCGGATGAGGCACTGTTGGCTGCATTTTTTGCCACATATGACTATGCCCGCGAGATGAATGAAAATGAAGAAAAACCACTTCATACAGAGAATGGAAAAGCGATTACTCCCTGGGTATTAAAAAAGCGGTTACGATAAATCCGGATCTGATTATGGCACGTGAAGCAAAGAAAAAAAAGACGACCAAGCTTATAGCACTCAGCTCAACCAATAAAGCTTATGAGTTTAACAGACCTCTTGAAAAGAAGATCAAATACCAGGGGAAAGTGGTTGATATTAAACTTCATGAAGATCCCAAAGGATTCTCCTACATTGTATGGAAGAATAAAAAATATATGCTCGATGTGATCGAAAAAAAGCAGAACCGGTATACCATTATGGTTAACGGGGTCTGGCACTCTTTTACTGTAGAAACTCCCGTATCACTGAAACGTAAAAGATACCTGGAGCAGCAGGTCGATTTATCTGTCGGAGTCTCCATTGAAGCACCGATGCCTGGTAAGATCATTGATATACTGGTGGAAGAGGGAAGCGAAGTCAAGGAGGGAGAGCCCATCATCATCCTGGAAGCTATGAAGATGCAGAATGAGATCTCCAGTCATATCTCCGGCATCGTCCAATCGGTTTCAGTTAAAAAGAATGAATCGGTGATGAAGGATGACATACTGATGGAGATCAGAAGGGCATGATCAGCTAGCGGAAACTGATCTCATCAAGAACATGATAATGAGGTCCTCCCGTACCCAATACGCTCTGGAAGTAAACCAGCTTATTAAAACGAACCGTACTCACGAACTTCGGGTTCATCTCTTCAACTGTTTTATAAAAGTGATCCAAATTCCCCAGGTTCCTGATCCTGCCCAGGGTTAAATGTGCCCTGAATGGCTGATTTTCAGAACCCATTCCAATCGCCTCCAGTATCCGGTCCACCTCGTTCTTTAGCAATAAAAAAAATGTCGTTTCTTCAAAACCCACCCAGATCACCCTGGGTCGTTTCCGGGGTCCAAAACTTGCCAGCCCCGTTAAGTCCATGGTAGTCTTATGCGGGACACTCAATCCGGTATGCAGGGCCTGTCCGATCATCTTTACATCGGGAACCTTTGTATCCCCAATAAATCTGAGTGTCACATGGTACCGGCCAGGATCAACCCAGCTAATCCGTTCACCTTCCAGTGCGCTCATTAAATCAGAGCGTGCATCAAGGATATCCTGTGACAAACTAAGAGGTAATCCGATAAATGTTCTTAAGTTTTGGCCTATCATTTACAAAACCGCCTGTTTTACATAAATTGGTCCCTGTAAAAGTACCGAATAGTCTAAAATCAGGAACTATGAAAAAATTTGCAGTTTTGTTATCGGGATGCGGTGTATATGACGGAGCAGAAATTCATGAAGCCACCCTGAGCCTGCTGGCCATCGCCAGGCAGGGTTGTTCCTACGAGATTTTTGCTCCCGATATCCTTCAACACAACGTGATCAACCACATTACGGGTAAGGAGATGAAGGAGACCCGGAATGTCCTGGTAGAATCGGCGCGTATAGCCCGTGGCCAAATCAGGGATTTGAAAGAATTCAACCCTGCTCAGTTCGATGGCCTGCTTTTACCAGGTGGTTTTGGAGCCGCTAAAAACCTCTCAACCTGGGCGTTTGAAGGTGCGGGTGCATCGATCCTCCCGCAGGTAGAGGAAGCCATTAAAGGAATGATTGCCATGAAAAAGCCGGTGGGTGCCCTTTGCATAGCACCTGTGATCATTGCAAAGGTGCTTGGTAACGTTCAATTGACAATCGGATGCGATACGGAAACCATTGAAGCCATTGAGACCCTGGGTGCCAGGCATGTACTCGCTTCACATGGAGAGGTGGTGGTTGATTCAAATTATAAGGTGGTGACGACTCCCTGTTATATGCTCGATGCGACCATCACCCAGATCGCAGACGGTGCAGATAATGTAGTGAGTGCCATGATCAAACTGATGGAGTAGTCCAAATATTATTTCATTCGGCGGCACAGTTTTTGATCAAATTGCGTTATATATTTGTTGACTGCCGGCAATATATGACCCTTGAAGACAACTACGCTCCATATACTATTTGTAACTGTACTACTCTGCAGTGCTGCGGAGTTGTCATCACAGGAACCACAAAAAGATCATTCAGTGGTCACCCGGGCCGTGGTGGTGGATTCCGATACAATTGCCATTCTTGAACTGCCGGAAGTCAGCGTCTATGAAAAAAGAGACTTTGAATACCTCTACCTGAAAAGGCGGTACAGAAGGATGATCCTGAATATTAAAAAGGCCTATCCCTATGCCCGTATTGCCGGGGTCAGACTGAAAGAGCTGGACGATCATCTGGTTACACTCGACAGTGAAAAGGAGAGAAAAGAATATATTGATCAGGCTGAAAAGGAGATCATGATGGAGTTTGAAAAAGAGGTCAGGCATCTGACGGTCACCCAGGGAATCATACTTGTAAAACTGATAGACCGCGAAACGGGACGAACATCCTACCAGGTAATCAAGGAGTTAAAAGGGGGCTTTACAGCCTTTTTCTGGCAGGGTATTGCCAGGATCTTCGGGAATAACCTGAAGACCGAATATGACCCCGCGGACCAGGATAAAGTTATGGAAGATATTGTCCTCGGAATTGAGGCAGGCTTCATATAGGGAGACTTCAATTCCTCATCCTGAAGATCATTTGAACATTCAATGTGCAGGATTGTCTTTTTCCCTATAAGACCACAATCTAACAGATGAAAGATCCCCGAGACAGGCAATATACCAATGGAGAGGTTACCGTATTCTGGGTGCCTTCAAAATGCATACACGCCACCACATGTTTCAGGGAGCTGATCGAGGTATTCAATCCCGGAAGAAGGCCATGGGTGAATATGGAGGGGGCACCCACGCGACGGATTATCGAAGTGGTAAACAAATGTCCTACACAGGCACTGGTATGGAAGTATAACAAGGATCTTACAGATGAAGAGAAAATAGGTCAGAGAGCTGTAAGTAGTCAGGAAGAGACTCCCAAGTCCCTTTCAGGTGCAAACAAACCGACCAATATTCGAATTATGAAGGACGGACCCATAGTTGTAGAAGGAAAATTCAAAATAATAGGGACCGATAACCAGGAATTGAAACCCTCCATCATGACATCTTTTTGCCGGTGCGGATCATCGCTGAACATGCCTTTTTGCGACGGGACCCATCGTAAAATTGGTTTCTCTGGTCAAAATGGCGAAGATGGAGAATGACATTACATTATTCGAGGTCCTTGCCGGCGGTCCCCTGAAGGTGACCGGCCCGTTCAGGATCAAAGGACCCGATGGGAAGATCATAAGAGGTAACGGACCTGTTGAACTATGCAGGTGTGGCCATTCTTCAAACAAACCATTTTGCGACAATACCCACAAGCGGATTGGTTTTTCAGATTAGATCATCTCTTTATTCTATTACCTTTGTCGCATGTCTGCCATCCAGGTATATACTGAAACAGGAGATCTTGAAGGGGTCATAATTCATCCGCCGGGACCGGAGGTAGAGAGCATGACTCCAAAGAATGCTGAACGGTCCCTCTACAGTGATATTCTCAATCTTTCTGTCGCAAGGAGTGAATACAGTCAGCTGGAAGACTTACTGCAACACCTGGTCCCGACTTTCAGGGTGATGGACCTTCTGAAAGATATCCTTCGTTCCGTTGAGATCAGGGAAAAGATCGTAAAGAAAGCCTGTTACCAGGAGGGTCAGCCCAATCTGATAGACCGGCTGCTGGACCTGGATGAAACAATACTGGCCAAACAGCTTGTAGAGGGAGTTCCCCTGGAGCGAAATAGTGTGACCGGTTACCTGAGCAGGGAACATTACTCCCTCCAGCCTCTTCACAATTTTTTCTTTACAAGGGATGCTTCTGTTGCCCTGGGGGACCAGGTGCTGATCTCCAGGATGGCCAACCGGGTCAGGGACAGGGAAGCACTGATTATGCAGGCTGTATTTGATTATCACCCACGATTCAGGGTCCAGACCATTCATCCGGAGGTGGGAGTTTCAAAAAATGATTCCGTCTCATTCGAGGGTGGGGACCTGCTTACCGCAGCCTCAAATATTACCCTGATTGGACTGGGTGCCAGAACCACTTCACAAGGAATTGATTTTCTTGTAAAAATGTTGTCAGATAGAAATGAAATGCACCATATCCTGGTCCAGGAGCTACCATGTACGCCTGAATCGTTTATCCACCTCGATATGACCTTTACGATCCTGGACAATGACTCCTGCATGGTGTACGAGCCACTGATCCTTAAATCGAATAAGTACCAGACTCTCAGGATAGATGTAGACAATGGCAGGGTCGTCTCTATTCAGAACGTGGAAAACCTTGTCAAAGCACTCAAGGATCTTGGGATGGACCTGAAACCATCCTACTGCGGTGGACGAGATGACACGATCACCCAGGAAAGGGAGCAATGGCATAGCGGGGCCAATTTTTTTGCCATTGGCCCGGGTAAACTGATTGGTTATAACAGAAATACACATACCCTTGAGAACCTGCATCAATCAGGTTATGAGATTATTGATTCAAAGGATGTTCTGAATGGTAAAACCGACCTGTCAACCATTAAAAAATATGTGCTGACCATCGACGGGGCAGAGTTATCGAGAGGCGGAGGCGGAGTGAGGTGTATGACCATGCCATTCAGGCGGAGAATATAAATTTGTTATTTTTGGACTGAGAATATATGAGATAAGATGAGAAAAGCGACGGAGATCCTGTTCATACTTCTGGTTTTTGGATCGTATCAGGCGATGGCGCAGCAAAACTATGCCAGCATTTCTTTCGGGGCTACCCTCCCTCAGGGTAATTATGCAGCTACCGGGGACCTTTCCAGTAATGGTTATGCCAGAAACGGTGGTGCTATCAAATTTGATGCGGGGTATTTTCCGGTATCTTATTTCGGAATTGGCGGTTCCTTTTCCTTCGGTTCAAATTTTGTCAATCGCGACTCCCTTATAAAAGATATAGTATCGTATATCGAAACGAACACCCCCGGGGGAATTGATATTCCTGACTATGCTGAGATCACTTATGGATCGGGATTCTGGAATTACATCAATCTCTTTATCGGGCCCCAATTCTCCATTCGTGCAACCCAGAGAATTTACCTGGACTTCAGGGCGCTTGGAGGCCTCTGTATTATCAGGCCCCCGGACCAGGAGTTAACGATAAGTTACGCCGGGAATAACATCTACGCACATACCAGCTACAATAACGTTGCATTTGGATTTACCGCGGGTGGCGGGGTCCGAATAATGCTAAATACCAACCTTGCCCTGAAATTCAGCGGGGATTTCGTGCAGACCAAAGCCAGAAACACCTATACCTTTGATCTCTTCCAGGGTGTGGTAGATAATGTTCCTCCTATTGATGCTGAATTTTACATCAGGACGGTAGAGCTTGCAGCTGGTCTGGCATACTCCTTTTAGCAGGTACAGCACTGAAAATGAACCGGAGGCCGCATTAATATGTCATGGCCGGTGAACATATTATTCAATTTATCTGGAAAAACAGACTTTACATTGAAAGGTCACTGATGACAACATGCGGCTGCGACCTGGTAATAATAAACCCCGGGGAGCAGAATTTTCATGCCGGACCTGACTTTTTCAATGCCAGGGTCAGGCTCGATCATATCATCTGGGCCGGTAATGTGGAGGTACACAGGCGGGCGTCGGACTGGTACAGGCACGGGCACCATCTGGATCCCGGTTATAACAATGTGATCCTGCACGTGGTAGGAGTGTATGATACGGATGTGACCAACAGTCTTGGGCGCAGGATCCATACTTTTATTTCAGCACATGACAGGAGCTTTATGCACAAGTATGATCTTTTGAAAAAAAGTGAAAACTGGCTCCCATGCAGTAGCTATATCTCAAATATGCCTCCCTTAAAACTGAACAACTGGCTTAAAATCCTCTATTTTGAAAGATTGGATCAGAAATGTCACCGCATTGAACAGATCCTTTATGAACCGGCAACCAGCCGGGATGATACATTATACAGAGCGCTCTCCTCAGGATACGGGCTACCGGTGAATACCATGCCATTTGAATTGCTTTCAAGAAGGGTTCCATTGCATTTGTTAATTGAACATCGGGATAGCATACCTGACCTTGAAGCAATGCTTTTTGGACATTCCGGGTTGCTTTTTTCAGCCAAAGCCCAGGGGCCCTACCCTGCAAGTCTCTGGAACCGATATATGGAATTAAGATCCATTTTATCTGATAAACCTGTCCCCCGCCACCTGTGGAGATTCCTCAGGCTCAGGCCGGCTTCGTTTCCCACGATCAGGATCTCGCAGTTCTGTTCCCTGATTTGCAAACGATTTCCCCTGGCAGATACCATTCTGGAAACTTCATCTACGCCCGAGCTGGAACAGATATTCAGAACCGGTGCCAGTGATTACTGGGACAGGCACTACCTGTTTGGAAGATCCTCTTCCCCAAATCAAAAATTTCCCGGGGAACAATTCGTCAACACTCTGATTATAAATGTAATATCACCCTTCCTTCATGCCCTGGCTAGAAATGAAAAACGCAGCAGTGCAGGCATCCGGGCACACCGGATACTGCTTCAGCTGAAAGCTGAACATAACCAGATCATAAAAAATTGGGGGCTTTATGGAGTCAGACCACGTAATGCTATGGAAAGTCAGGCTCTTTTACAACTTTACAATGTATATTGCAAACAAAAAAGGTGCCTGGACTGTCAGATAGGTGCGGATTCAATTAAAGCTGCAATGAATGAAAAGAAATAGCCTGCGACCTGCCTATTTAACCCTTGGGCTGCTACTGGCTATCGTTGTGATTGGTGCAATAGGTTATACCCTGCTCGGTTATACCCCAACCGAAGCAATATACCAGACCATCATCACCATTGCAACCGTTGGTTTTGAGGAGGTGCATCAACTTGACAGAAGTGGAATGTGGTTTACCTCCTTCCTGGTGGTTGTTTCCATCGGGATTTTTTTCTATGCAGTTACCTCTTTCACTAGATATATCGTTGAAGGGGTGTTTATGAATACCTATAAAGATTCTAAAGTGAAAAGAAAAATCGAAAAGCTTTCCGACCATGTGGTCATCTGCGGATATGGCCGGAACGGCAAGCAGGCAGCCATCGAGCTCGAACAGCACGATGTCAGAGTGATCGTTATTGAACAGAACCCGGAAATTATCCAGGGGCTCAGGGATACCCCCGGAGTGCTTTATGTTGAAGGTGATGCCGCTGATGAGGAAATCCTGAAGCAGACTCACCTGGAGAGTGCCCGGGCTATGATCACCACCCTGCCTCAGGACGCCGATAACCTGTTCGTGGTGCTGACTGCCAAAGAACTGAATCCTCGAATAAGAATTATATCGAGGGCGTCGCTGGACAATTCGGATGTGAAACTGAAACGGGCAGGTGCTACCAACGTGATCATGCCCGATAAGATCGGAGGTCAGCGCATGGCCAAACTGGTAGCGCAACCGGATGTGGTTGAATTCATCGAACTCATGCTGTTGCAGAGCATGGATAACGTGGTGCTGGAAGAGGTCTCCTGCAGGAATCTCGCAACCTGCTTTGCAGGCAAGTCCATTTCAGAGCTTGATATCAGGAATACCTCCGGAGCCAATATTATAGGGTTGAAACGGGAAGATAAATCTTATATGATCAATCCGGTTCCCGAAACAACGCTTTTGGCCACCGACAAACTTTTTGCTCTTGGAACAAGGAAACAGATCAACCACCTGCTCAAGACTATAACCACCGATAACACAGGACTATAATCTGCAAAACATCTATTGGTAATTCCAAAATAATAAATACCTTTGCATCTCGAAAATCGAAACAGGTTCAAAAGTAGAAAACAGGATGTATTTAACAACGGAGAAAAAGAAGGAAATCTTCAAGACGTATGGCAAATCAGAAGCTGATACAGGTTCAGCTGAAGGACAGATTGCAATTTTTACCACCAGGATAAATCACCTTACCCAGCATCTGCTCACCAACAAGAAGGACTACAGTACACAAAGGGCCCTCCTTAAACTCGTAGGTAAGAGGCGGAAATTACTTGATTATCTCAAGGAGAAAGATATCGAGAGGTATCGAGCCATCATCAAAGCCCTGAAAATCAGAAAATAAACAATATTAGGACGAAAAAGGCAATTCTTAGATTGCCTTTTTTCGTATTTATAGCATTTAACAAGTTATTATGTCGAAACCGAAAGTAATTCAGGAGACCATTGATTTAGGTGATGGTCGTTCAATCAGTATAGAAACAGGAGTACTGGCCAAACAAGCCGACGGTGCTGTAATGGTGCGCATGGGCAAGACAATGATGCTGGCCACAGTGGTCAGTGCCAAAGAGGCCAAAGAGGATGTGGATTTTATGCCACTTTCTGTGGATTATAAAGAGAAATATGCCGCACTTGGAAAATTCCCGGGAGGGTTCCTGAAACGGGAGGCAAGGCCCTCCGATTATGAGATCCTTATAGCCAGACTTGTGGACAGGGCGCTGCGCCCCCTGTTCCCTGAAGATTATCATGCCGAAACATTTGTCAATGTAACGCTTATGTCAGCAGAGGCTGATACCCCGCCTGATGCTCTGGCCGGACTGGCTGCATCAGCAGCGCTGGCTGTATCAGATGTTCCTTTCCATGGTCCCATTGCCGAAGTACGCGTGGCACGTGTGAACGGGAACCTGGTGGTAAACCCCACCTTCTCCCAGCTGGAAGAGGCTGATATTGAGATTATCGTAGGTGCCACATATGACAATATCCTGATGGTCGAAGGTGAAATGAAAGAGGTGTCAGAATCCGAAATGCTTGAAGCTATGAAATTTGCTCATGATGCTATCAAGCCCATGTGCAAGGCCCAACTTTCCCTCTCAAAAAAGACAGGTAAAGTGGCGAAGAGGGAGTACAGTCCTGAGGAGAATGACGAGGTGCTCAGCAAACGCGTTTGGAAGGAGACATATGATACGGCTTTGAAGATCGCCAGATCGGCCAATGCTGACAAGCATGCCAGGTCAGAGGCTTTCAGCCAGGTCAAAGAGGAGTTTCTTGCAAAACTTATTAAAGAAGCCGGTGAAGAGGGAGAAGTGAATGAAGTGCTGGTCAGTAAATACTACCACGATGTGGAGAAGGAGGCTGTTCGCCGGGTGATCCTCGATGAGTCCCTTCGCCTCGACGGAAGGAAACCCGATGAGATCCGTCCCATCTGGAGTGAAGTGGATTACCTGCCTTCAGCACATGGATCTGCTGTATTCACAAGAGGTGAGACCCAATCCATCACAACAGTAACACTTGGTACTAAAATGGATGCAAAACTCATCGATGATGTACTCAAGAAAGGCAATGACAAATTCCTGTTACACTATAACTTCCCTCCATTCTCTACAGGAGAGGCACGCCCCTCCAGGGGAACAAGCCGAAGAGAAGTGGGACACGGGAACCTGGCACACCGGGCACTGAAAGGAATGCTCCCTTCAGCAGATGAGATGCCCTATACACTCAGGATCGTCTCCGATATTCTTGAATCAAACGGTTCTTCTTCCATGGCAACCGTCTGTGCCGGTACACTGGCTTTGATGGATGCAGGAGTGCAGATTAAAAAACCTGTTTCAGGGATTGCAATGGGACTGATAACTGATAAGGATTCCGATAAATTTGCTGTTCTTTCTGATATCCTTGGTGACGAGGACCACCTGGGGGATATGGACTTTAAAGTAACCGGAACGCGCGACGGGATCACTGCCACACAGATGGATATCAAGGTGGAAGGCCTCTCATACGATATCCTTGCCCAGGCTCTGGAACAGGCTAAAAAAGGCAGGTTACATATACTGGATAAAATGAGTGAGACCATCGCTGCTCCGAACCCGGACTATAAGCCCCATACTCCAAGGATTGAACGCATTGAGATTCCAAAGGATATGATCGGAGCGGTTATAGGACCAGGAGGTAAAGTGATCCAGGAAATCCAGGCAGAAACCAACAGTACCATTACCATTGAAGAGGTCGGGAATGTAGGCCTGGTTGACGTTTTTGCAGTTGACAAGGCATCAATAGATGCAGCCATGAATTGGATCAAAGGCATCGTTGCTGTCCCGGAACCCGGCGAGATATATAAAGGTAAAGTAAAAACCATTACGCCTTACGGTGCATTTGTGGAGATACTCCCAGGAAAAGACGGACTGCTGCATATCTCCGAGATTGAGTGGAGAAGGCTGGAGAAAGTTGAAGAGGTGCTGAAGGAGGGTGATATTATCGAGGTTAAGCTTCTCTCGGTAGATGAGAAAAATGGCAAGCTGAAACTTTCCAGGAAGGTTCTGCTTCCCAGACCTGAGAAGAAAGAGCAAAATTAACTGCGAGTCAGGATATAACTAAATACGGGTGTCTCCAAAGGACACCCTTTTTCATTTTGAATATGCCTCTTCTTTTCAAATCCGGCAACTTACCGTAATTGAATACTTTATATTCAATAGCATGAACATAGCCATTGCATACTACACCCATTATATCTACTTTAATGGCAAAAATTCAAAATAATGAAGAACCTGCTTTCGATCATCCTAATATCTACTGTCATGGGCTGTACTCAGCAACAAACCTTTAACTACCCTGAAACGAGGAAAGGAGATGTAGTGGATAACTATCACGGAACGGAAGTTCCCGATCCATACAGGTGGCTCGAAGATGATACATCCGAGGAGACTGCAGCCTGGGTGAAGGCCGAAAATGAAGTCACATTTGCCTACCTGGAATCCATCCCCTTCAGAGATGCCTTGAAAGAACGCATGACCGAGATCTGGAATTATCCCAAAATGGGTACACCCTTCAAGGAGGGTGACCTCTACTTCTACAGTTACAATACAGGTCTTCAGAACCAGAGCATTATCTATATGAAAAAGGACCTGGAAGAGGATGGCGAAGTTTTTCTTGATCCCAATGGTTTTTCTGAAGACGGGACCGTGGCACTGGCCGGTTTAAGTTTTTCCAAGGACCACAGGTATGCCGCTTACGGTATTTCTAAAGGAGGATCTGACTGGAGAGAATTCTATGTGAAGGAGGTTGCAACAGGAAACGTGCTGAAGGATCATATCGAGTGGATCAAAAATTCAGGTGTATCCTGGTATAAAGACGGCTTCTTCTATACGCGTTATGATACCCCGGCCAAAGGTGATGAATTGAAAGCTGAAAATAAGAATGCAAAGATCTATTACCATCATCTGGGAGACCTCCAGGCTGAGGATATGCTCGTTCATCAGGATGAGGCGCATCCTGATCGAAGTTTTTACCTGGATGTAACGGAGGATGAGAAATATTTCATGTTGTACAGTTATGAGTCGACCAGCGGAAATTCGCTGGCATTTAAGAAAGCAGGGCTGGATGACATGCCATTTACCTGGCTGGATGAGGATTTCGATGACGACTACATCCCCATTGGCAACCATGAGAACATGTTGTACGTGCGAACCAATAACCAGGCTCCTCTTTACAGGCTGGTAGGTATTGATATGAACCATCCCGATCGGGAGAACTGGGAGGATATCATACCTGAGGATGGAAAGAATGTGTTGGAGTCGGCCACCCTTGCTGGTGGAAAGATCATTGCATCATTTATTAAGGATGCTTACAATTCGGCAAATGTGTATGAACTTGAAGGTCCCTTAATTCACAAAGTCTCCATTCCGGGAATTGGGTCCATTGGCGGCTTTAGCGGAAAGATGAAAGACAATACAGCCTTTTACAGTTTCACCTCTTTTAACTACCCCACCACCACATTCAAATACAATATTGCTGAGAATATTTCCGAGGTTTTCTATACTCCTGAAGTTGACTTTGATACTGACGCATATGAAACCAAACAGGTATTTTACCCCAGCAAGGATGGAACCCGTATCCCCATGTTTATTGTACATAAAAAAGGTCTTGAACTGGATGGAACCAATCCCACCCTGCTTTATGGCTATGGCGGTTTCAATATCTCCGAGACCCCGTCTTTCAGTACCACGAGGGCCGTTTGGCTGGAACAGGGTGGCGTGTTTGCACTGGCCAACATCCGGGGCGGCGGTGAGTATGGTGAAGCATGGCATAAGGCAGGAACCATATTTAATAAACAAAATGTATTCGACGATTTTATCGCTGCAGCCGAATATCTGATTGATCAGAAGTACACATCCAGGAAACGCCTGGCCATCTATGGAGGTAGTAACGGTGGATTGCTTATCGGGGCGGTTATCAACCAGCGACCTGATTTGTTTGCAGTGGCCATACCTATGGTGGGTGTAATGGATATGCTGCGTTTTCACAAGTTCACGATTGGCCGTTACTGGACCGTGGATTACGGATCGTCGGATGATCCTGAGGAGTTTAAATACCTTCTGGGATACTCGCCTCTTCACAATATCTCGTCTGATAAGGATTATCCTGCCGTTCTGGTCACCACGGGGGATCATGACGACAGGGTTGTACCTGCGCACTCGTTTAAATACATCGCAACGCTCCAGGAAAAGTACAAGGGTAAAAATCCGGTAATGATCCGCATCAATACAGATGCCGGGCACGGGGCTGGAAAGCCCACCGATATGGCGATTCAGGAGTATTCGGATATCTGGGCCTTTATCTATAAAAATATAGGATATACCCCTGAATTTTAACGCAGGATAAAAGCTGTGCCAGTCATTGAAATACAAGTACTTAGTTATTGAAGGAAATATTGGGGCCGGGAAAACGAGCCTGGCCACTCAACTGGCTGAAGATACAGGCAGCCGCCTGATGCTTGAGACATTCGATGATAATCCGTTCCTGGCTAAATTCTATCAGGACCAAAAAAGGTATGCGTTCCAGCTTGAACTTTCCTTTCTATCCGAAAGATATCAACAGATCAAGACCGAACTGGGACACCCGGATCTTTTCGGACAATCTGTTATCAGTGACTATTTCCTGGCTAAATCCTTTATCTTCAGCAAGCATAATCTGAAAGATGATGAGATGAAGCTGTTTGAGAAACTTTTCACCATCATCAATCTGCAGGCACCTAAACCAGATCTTTACGTTTATTTGCATCTTCCGGTAGAAAAGCTGCTCAAAAACATTAATCAAAGAGGCCGGCCTTATGAGAAGCACATTGAGTATGAATACTTAAAAGAGGTTCAGGAGGGCTATTTTGGATTCTTTAAATCGCAACAAGAGTTGAAAATTCTCGTTATAGATACCAGTACCCTTGATTTTGTGCATAATAAGTCAGATTATGAAAAACTCAAAAATATTATCCTGGTTGGCGATTTTAGTGTTGGTATGAATACGCTAATTTTGTAACTTAATTCGGTCATTCAACAAAGAAATCTTTATTTTTGTCAAAAAAATATTAGTTTTGCACGAGGATACATACTAACCACAAATAAATAGTAATCAACAAATAACCTGATTGATATGAGAAACATCAAAAACTTTGCGATTTTTATCCTCGCAGCCGCAGTATTAAGCAGTTGTGGTGGTCTTAACAAAATGGTCAAGGATGCCAACCTTGTTAGCTACCAGGTAACTCCTGAAGTACTGGAAATGCATGGTGGTGACGTGGATTATTCTATTAACGTAAACTATCCTGCTAAGTATTTTAACAAAAAAGCTGTTGTTACCCTTACACCCGTCCTAAAGTATGAAGGCGGTGAAACAACTCTTGATCCTCTTATGCTCCAGGGTCAGGACGTAACTGAAAACAATAAGCCCATTAGTTTTGACAATGGCGGAAGTGCAAGCACATCCAGTTCTTTCGCTTATGAAGATCCAATGATGATGTCTGAACTTTACTTCAATGTAAGCGCTGCCATTAAAGACAAAACAGCCGATCTGGGTGAAGTCAAGCTGGCCGATGGTATCATTGTTACTCCGCTGATTGTTATGAATGACCCAAAAGTCATCCTTTTTGGCAACAACTACAAGCAGATCGTACCGCAATCATACGAAACTGACATTAAATATGTAATCAACAGGGCCGATGTACGATCATCTGAAATGAAAAAAGAGGGGGTCGTCGATCTTAACAAAACTCTTCAAGATGCTAATTCGAATGATAGGCTCGACCTTAAAGGGATTGAAATTTCAGCTTATGCTTCACCAGATGGCCCGACTGACTTTAATGCCAAACTGGCCGACAAGCGTGAAGCCTCTGCTAACAAATACCTGTCAGGTCAATTGAAGAAGTCAGATATCGCGGTTGCCAATGAACTGCTGAGCATGATGTCCACTCCCGAAGACTGGGATGGTTTCAAAAAGCTCATGGAAGAATCTAACATCCAGGATAAAGATATGATCCTGAGGGTGCTCAGTATGCATTCCGATCCGGTTGTCCGTGAACAGGAGATCAAAAACCTCTCTGCTGCATTTGAAGTGATCAAAGTTGAGATACTTCCCCAGCTCAGAAGGTCCAAGTTCACGGTGAATATGGATAAGATTGGATGGAGCGATCAGGAACTTGTACAACTTTTCTCAAGTGATCCTGATACCCTGGTTCTTGAGGAGCTTCTTTATACAGGCACCCTGGTTCCTGACAACGATACCAAACTGGCCGTATATACCAAAGCTACTCAAGTTGATCCCGGTTGCCTTCGTGCACATAACAACAGGGGTGTAGTTCTTTACAATATGGGCAAACTGGATGAAGCTGCTGCTTCTTTCAATGCGGCCAAGGCGATCAGGGACCATGACATCATTAACAACAACCTTGGAGCCATTGCCCTGCAAAAAGGTGATGTCGAAGCCGCTAAAGAAGCGTTCACTGCATCCATGGGAGCAGGACCCAGCGTCAATTATAACCTGGGTATTGTTAGCATCAAAGAGGGCGAATATGAAGCCGCGGTGAACTACTTCGGTAGCGAAGCTTCTCTCAACGCTGCCCTGGCCAAGTACCTGGCTGGTGATAGTGATGGTGCCTGGAGAATGGCTGCCAACATGGAAAAATCAGGTGGCATGGGATATTACCTGATGGCAGTGATAGCTGCTAGTCAGGACAACACCGATGCAGCTCTTGAAAACCTGAAGCTGGCTGTTCAAAATTGCACAGACCCGCAGTTCGTTAAAGATCGTGCTGTGAAGGACCTTGAGTTCGCCAAGTTGTTTGAAAATGCTGAATTCAAAGCAATCGTTCAATAGGTTGTCTTTATAATATTTCATAATAAGAGGCTGTCTCAATGGGGCAGCCTCTTATTTTTTTGCCAGTACACGAAACATATCCCAGATTACAATCCCGGCGGCTACAGCTATATTTAAGGAGTGTTTGGTGCCATACTGCGGTATTTCAATGCATTGATCGCTCATATCCACCACCCTCTGGTCCACTCCCCTGATCTCGTGGCCCAGTACAATTGCATATTTTTGATGGCCTGACAGCTGAAGCTGGTCAAGTAATACAGCTCCTTCGGTTTGCTCCACCGAGAAAATCTTATATCCCTCCTTTTTCAGCTTCTCAATGGCCCGAGCAGTCTCTTTGTAATAATCCCACCGTACCGATTCTGTCGCACCCAGTGCAGTTTTATGTATGTCCCGGTGAGGAGGAGTTGCCGTGATGCCGCACAGATACAATCCTTCCAGCCTGAAAGCGTCGGCCGTCCGGAACACTGAGCCAATGTTATTCAGGCTTCTGACATTATCCAGCACAACTACCAGGGGAATTTTCTCAACCCTTTTAAATGCCTCAACAGACAACCTGTCCAGCTCCTCATTCAGCAGTTTTCTCATACCTGTGCTATAATAAAACGAAATTAACCAATAACTGCTAACTCCCGGCTACTATCCAGCCAATAACTTTGAACTTTTTCCTATCTTTCAGATCATAAATTCTATAATCCAATCACTATGAATATCCATGAGTACCAGGGGAAACAGATCTTAAAACAATTTGGCGTATCAGTACCGTCGGGAAGTGTTGCCACAACCTCCGAAGAGGCCATTGAAGCAGCCCGCAAAATCCAGGCGGAAACCGGTGCAGGAACATGGGCTGTAAAGGCACAGATCCATGCAGGGGGTAGGGGTAAGGGCGGAGGTGTTAAAATAGCCAAGTCCCTGGATGAGGTAAAGGAGCATGCTGAAAATATACTTGGAATGACCCTGGTGACCCACCAGACCGGACCCGCGGGCAAACTGGTCGGAAAGGTACTCATAGAGCAGGGTATCTATTATCCGGGAGAGAGCGATCCTCAGGAATTCTACATGAGTGTATTGCTGAACCGCCAAACAGGTAAGAACATCATCATGTACTCCACTGAAGGCGGAATGGATATAGAAGCGGTTGCCGAAAAGACCCCTCACCTCATCTTTAAGGAGGAGATTGATCCGGTTACCGGCATCCAGGCCTTCCAGACAAGGCGAATTGCATTTAACCTGGGCTTATCAGGTCAGGCATTTAAAGAAATGTGCAAGTTTGCTGCAGCCCTATACACCGCCTATCTAAAGTCTGATGCTTCACTCTTTGAAATTAACCCGGTATTTAAAACATCAGACAATCATATAATGGCAGCAGATGCAAAGGTAAATATCGACGATAATGCTCTTTTCAGGCACCCGGATTATGCAGCGATGAGGGACCTGGCTGAAGAGGATCCCGCCGAGGTTGAAGCTGATCAGTACAATCTGAATTTTATAAAGCTGGACGGTAATGTGGGTTGCATGGTAAATGGGGCCGGGTTGGCCATGGCAACCATGGATATTATTAAGCTTTCGGGTGGAGAGCCCGCCAATTTTCTGGATGTGGGTGGTACGGCTAATGCAGAAACAGTGGAGGCAGGATTCAGGATCATATTAAAAGATCCCAGTGTTAAAGCTATCCTTATCAATATTTTTGGAGGAATTGTGCGCTGTGACCGTGTCGCCGAAGGCGTGGTGGAAGCATACAAATCCATCGGCAAGATAGAGATACCGGTTATTGTCAGGTTACAGGGTACCAATGCTGAAGAAGCGAAGGTACTTATCGACAACTCGGGATTGGAGGTTCATTCTGCCATTACACTTCAGGAAGCTGCCGGAAAAGTGAAGGAACTGGTTGTCTGATATCAGATCAGGTTATGGTTCTGCAGTATCTCCTCCATTTGACCCTGTAACCGGGAAGCCTCCAACCTGGCAACATCTTCGAACTTATTGGTCACATCGGCATAGATAATTGAACGGCTGGCGTTGACCAGCAATCCGCACCGGTCATTCATACCGCGATCAGCAACATCCTTCAGGCTGCCACCCTGGGTTCCTACACCGGGTACCAGCAGGAAATGCTCCGGTATCAGCTTCCTTATTCTGCTCAATTCCTCAGCCCTGGTTGCTCCCACAACATACATGATATTGTTCACACTGCCCCATTCCGATGATGTCGTGAGAATCTCCTCAAAGAGTTGTTTACCTCCTTCCAGTTGAAGACGCTGAAAGTCTTTGGATCCCTCATTGGAAGTGAGGGCAAGCAGAACAGCCCACTTCCCATCTATTTCTAAAAAAGGTGAGATACTATCATGGCCCATATAGGGTGACAGCGTGATCGCATCAAAATCGAGTGTTTTAAAAAATGCATGGGCGTACATATGTGAGGTGTTCCCAATGTCACCCCTTTTGGCATCTGCGATTATAAACAGATCAGGGTAATTTTCCCTTAAATAGGTGACAGTCATCTCCAGGCTCATATATCCGGCAGCTCCCAACATTTCATAAAATGCCAGATTGGGTTTATATGCCACTGCGTATTTCTGTGTAGCATCGATAATATGCTTGTTGAACTCGAAAACAGGGTACTCGTTATGCAGGAGCATCTTGGGGATCTTCTTATAATCCGTATCAAGACCCACACAGAGAAAGCTCTTTTTACGCCTGATATTCCTGAATATTTCTTCTGCGTTCATGTGCTTATCATTTATTGCATACCGTGCTCTTTCAACCGTTCAGCATTTTCCGCCATCTGGAGTTTATCGATGATCTCCTGTATATCACCGTTGATAATGGTCTGGAGGTTATAAAGTGTCAGGTTGATCCGGTGATCGGTGACCCTCCCCTGCGGATAATTATAGGTCCTTATCTTGGCAGAACGGTCACCTGATGATACCATGGTCTTTCGTTTAGAAGAGATCTGGTCCATCCTCTTCTGGTACTCCAGGTTGTAAAGCCTGGTCTTTAGCTCTTTCATCGCTTTGTCCAGGTTCTTCAACTGCGATTTTTCGTCCTGGCACGTCACAACGATACCGGTGGGAATATGGGTCAGGCGAATGGCTGAATAGGTAGTGTTGACGGACTGTCCACCCGGACCCGATGAACAATAGGTATCCTTACGTATATCGGACTGCTTGACCTCCACCTCAAAATCTTCGGCCTCAGGCAACACTGCTACCGTAGCAGCCGAGGTATGTACCCTTCCCTGGGTTTCGGTCTGTGGAACACGTTGCACCCTGTGAACACCCGACTCATACTTCATAATCCCATAAACCCCATCACCGGTAACAGTCATGATGATCTCCTTGTATCCGCCCACAGTTCCCTCGGTAAAGCTGGTGGTTGATGCTTTCCAGCCCTTTGATTCGAAATATTTGGAATACATCCTGTAAAGGTCTCCCGCAAATATGCTGGCCTCGTCACCTCCTGTTCCGGCGCGGATCTCCACAATGGCATTTTTCTCATCCTCCGGATCCTTTGGAAGCAGCAGCAGCTTAATATCTTCCTCCAGGGGAGCAAGCTGCTGCTGGTAGAGATCCAGCTCCTCCTTGGCCATTACCCTTAACTCCTCATCCTTCTCCTCCGCGATCATTTCCCTGGCACCTTCAATATTGCTCAGCAAATTTTTGTATGCATTGAGTGCCTCAACAACCGGTTCAAGTTGCTTATACTCCCTGTTCAGCCTCACATACCTGGCCATATCGGCGATAATCGAAGGATCTGTTATTAACAGTCCCACCTCTTCAAACCTCACTTTTACTCCCTCTAAACGGGATAAAATCATGTTTTCCCCCATGCCTAGAAATTACCTTAATAATTATATTCTCCCAGCTCACCGGTAATGGTAAGCCTCTTCAGTTCGGAAGGCTCACATCGACCCACAATCCTTGCATCTATTCCAAATGTCCCTGCCAGTTCAATCATACCTCCGGCGCTTTTCTCATCTGTATATATTTCAAACCGGTGACCCATATTAAACACCTGATACATCTCTGCCCAGGAGGTTCCGGATTCCTGCCGGATCATTTTGAAAAGTGGAGGCACCGGGAACATGTTATCCTTGATAATATGTACTTTTTCAGCGAAATGCAGGACTTTCGTCTGTGCCCCTCCCGAGCAGTGAATCATCCCGGCGATGTTATCCCTGTACTCCCCGAGGATCTCCCTGATAACAGGAGCATAGGTACGCGTCGGAGAGAGCACCAGTTTACCGGCATCGATCCCTAAACCTTCAACCATATCAGTAAGTGATCGGCTTCCCGAATATACCAGTTCGAGTGGGACATCCGGATCATAACTCTCAGGGTATTTGCCGGTTAGATAGCCCCCGAATACATCATGGCGGGCCGAGGTCAATCCATTACTTCCCATTCCTCCGTTATAACTCTCCTCATAGGTGGCCTGTCCCGAGGATGACAGACCCACGATCACATTCCCCGGGACTAAATGGTTTACAATGATATCGGACCGTTTTGATCGTGCCACTACTGTCGAATCCACGATAATTGTTCTCACAAGGTCCCCCACATCAGCAGTCTCTCCGCCTGTACTGTAAATGGGAACTCCCAATCCACGCAGATCTTCCAGAATCTCCTCCGTACCGTTGATAATGGCGGAGATGACCTCACCTGGAATTTTACTTCTGTTCCTGCCTATGGTTGAGGAGATGAGAATATCACCGGTTACCCCAACGCACAACAGATCATCCAGGTTCATTACAATGGCATCCTGGGCAATCCCTTTCCAGACAGACATATCGCCCGTTTCTCTCCAGTATATATAAGCCAGTGAAGATTTTGTACCGGCACCGTCGGCATGCATCACCAGGCAATATGCAGGGTCCCCGGTCAGCATATCAGGAATAACCTTGCAGAAGGCTCCCGGGAAAAGACCCTTATCCACATATCTGATGGCATGGTGCACATCCTCCTTGCCGGAGGAGACTCCACGCTTAAGATATCGGGAGGATTGACTCATCTCGATCAGTTTTGGGGGATATAATCAGTTGAGAGAACCTTGAATTCTGTGCGTCTGTTCACCTGATGTGCTTTTTCCTGAAGTTCCACGCTTCCCAGCTGATTGATAAAGGCTTCTGTCAGGATATCGCCAATCTGAAGGAAGTCATACTGCGCTTTGACCTTCTCATCCACCACTTTTGGTTGGGACTCCCCGTATCCCCTGGCCATTAACCTGTCAGCCTGGATCCCCTTTGAGATCAGGTAGTCAACCACCGATTGCGCTCTTTTTTGTGACAGTTCCTGGTTATCTGCAGGTGTTCCCCTGGAGTCGGTATGCGACATCAGCTCTATAGTTACATTGGGGTTATCATCCAGCGTCTCCACCAGGTTGTCCAGTGATACCATGGACTCTGGTCTTAGGTCCCACTTAGCATAGTCGTAAAAGATATTAGGCAAATCGATCACATGTGTCGTTGACGCAAGATAGATGGTCACATCAAACTCCCTGCTCTGGTCCAGTCCCCTGGTTGATTCCCTCTCTTTGCCATTCAGGTATCCTGGCTGACTGGCTACAAAAACATAATCAGTACCAGGTTTAAGCATAAACCTGAAAGTAGCATCATCGCCGGTGGTTGTTTCCACCGTAATCCCGTCACTACCTACCGACTTGACTATTGAACCCGGTAATACCTGGTCATTACGCTCATCCCTGACCACTCCGGTGACCGCAAACTCAAGTGGTGGCAGAACAAATGAAAAAATATCGTCATTTCCCCGGCCTTTCCTGGATGAACTGAAAAAGCCACGTTCCGCATCAGCCTCAAATATAATCCCAAAGTCATCCTCCGGTGAGTTGATGGGTGGTTTCATATTCTCTAAGGTCCAGTTTCCTGTCTCATCAATGGTCGCCTTATAAATGTCCAGACCTCCAAGTCCTACCCTGCTGTCAGAAGAGAAATAGAGTGTTCCATCAGGATGTACAAAAGGATAGAGCTCGGTACCCGGAGTATTGATCTGCTCCCCCAGGTTCACCGGTGTGCCCCAGCTTCCGTCCTGGCTTTCGCGTGTGACCTTCCAGATATCCTTCTCGCCCACTCCTCCCGGCATATCTGATACAAAGTACAGTGTAAGACCATCCGGGGAGATAGCCGGATGAGCAGTAGTTGCACTGTCGCCCATTCCTTCCAGTTCTAATTTTGGTTCTGTCCAGTCCCCCCCGCTCCTGGTAGCACTGAGTATCTGGCAACCCAACTGCTGGTTCTTACCTTTCTTACACCTGGTAATATAAAGTGTGGTAAAATCAGAAGAGATACATGGTGTTCCGTCCTCAAACTCTGAATTAAGGCTCTCCACCGGAACCGGCACACTCCATTTCCCTTTTCTGTCAAGGGTTGAAGTAAATATATCTGCAAAATTCTGCCCCGTCGCTCCATGGGTCTGATTCCCAGTAGCATCTTCTCGTGTGGAGGTAAAATAAATTTCAGTATAATCTTCATTAACATAGGCGGGACTAAAATCCCGTTGCCTTGAGTTGAAGTACCGCATATTCTCCACTACATAGCCGGTAGGGTTATCCATCCAGTTAATTGCTGCTTTACATGATTCAATGCCAATATTTCCACGAGGATCATCCGGGACCAGCTCAACGTATTGCTTAAACTGCTCAATGGCTTCGTCGTAATTCTCATTAATCAACATCATCTGACCATACCTGAGAAAAATAATGGGATCCTGATAATCCTCCCTAACTGCCTTTTTGTACCACAGCTCAGCTGACCGAGAATCTCCAATGATCCTGTAGCACTCGCCGATCTTAAAAAGAACCGATAGCTTCTCCGTATTATCGCTCACCTTGTTCACTGCATTCTTATAAAGGTCGATAGCCTCAAAATACTCTCCGGCATTGAAAGCAGCCTGTGCCCTGGAATCTTTCTGCTTCTTCTGACCGTCAGCAGGATTGGTCATCAGGATAGAGGCCAATATGACCAGTGATAATATTCGCATCAATTGATTCATCGTGGATTGCTGTTTTTACAATTTGATAAAATTACCTTTTTTTTCTATGATTATAAAACGCAAAAAGCCCCCCGGAAATTACGGGGGGCCTTTGCGATTATGGCTTGATAAGTGTGAATTAGCTTGAGAACAACAGCTCCCTGTATTTGGGCAGCGGCCAGATCTCGTCATCCACTATAAGCTCTAGTTTATCGATATGATAACGAATCTGATCCAGGTAAGGCGCAATGGTTTTTGAATAGGCTTTGCATTTCTCCTTCTCATCGCTCACTTTATTGGCGACTTTCCTGGCTTCCACCATATCGTTTACATCAGTTTTAATCTGGGATACATGGTCCGAAATCTCCTTGATCAGTTCAATCCTGTTTCCAGCCAGTTTTTTATACTCTTCACCATAGATCTCTTTTAATCCAAGAACATTCTGTACCAGCCTGTTCTGGTATTTGACGGCTGTTGGTACTATATGGTTCAATGCCATATCGCCCAGCACTCTGGCCTCAATCTGGATCTTCTTGGTATACTGTTCAAACATTACCTCGACACGCCCTTCCAGTTCAACCTCAGAAAAGATCCCCATCTCGAAGAAGAGCTTTTTTGCTTTGTCAGTGAGATAAGCCGACAATGCCTCCGGAACATCGGTAACATTGGTCAGTCCCCTTCTGGCCGCCTCTTTTACCCAATCGTCGCTATAGTTGTCTCCTTCAAAACGTATCGCCTTGGAAGCGATGATATACTCCCTGAGAACCTGGAAGATCGCCTCATCCTTCTTTATGCCCTGTTCAATAAGCGCATCAACTTCGCCTTTAAACTCTTTCAGCTGTTTTGCAACAGCCGCATTCAGGATTGTCATGGGAGTTGCCGGGTTACAGCTTCCACCCACAGCCCTGAACTCAAAACGGTTACCTGTAAAAGCGAATGGTGAGGTCCGGTTCCTGTCAGTATTATCCAGGAGGATCTCGGGAATTTTTCCAATGTCCAGTTTCAGTGCTGTTTTTTCATCCGGGCTCATTTTCTTATTGGTTACCTGCTCCTCGATCTGGTCAAGCATGGATGATACCTCGGTACCGAGAAAACAGGAGAGAATAGCGGGCGGTGCTTCGTTGGCGCCCAATCGATGGGCATTGGCAGCAGAGGCCACACTGGCCCTTAAAAGGTCCTGGTAGTCAAATACGCATTTTATGGTGTTGACGACATAAGTGAGAAACTGCAGATTGGATTTGGGATTTTTGCCCGGAGAATGAAGGATCACACCGGTATCGGTCGACAGGGACCAGTTATTGTGTTTTCCATTCCCATTGATTCCTTTGAACGGCTTTTCATGAAACAATACCCTGAACCCATGATGCCTTGCCACCTTTGTCATCAGGTCCATAATCAACACGTTGTGGTCTACTCCCAGGTTGCACTCTTCAAAGACCGGAGCTACCTCATATTGATTGGGAGCCACCTCGTTGTGCCTTGTTTTTACAGGAATTCCCAATTTATAGGATTCGGCTTCCATATCCTGCATAAAGGCCATCACCCGCTCGGGAATAGATCCAAAATAGTGATCGTCCAGCTGCTGGTCCTTGGCAGAAGCATGCCCCATCAGTGTCCGGCCGGTCAGGGCCAGGTCGGGGCGTGCATAGTATAGCGCTTCATCAACCAGGAAATACTCCTGCTCCCAACCAAGGTTGGCATTGACTTTTGTGACATTTTTATCGAAATACTGGCAGACTTCCGTAGCAGCCTTGTCCACTGCGTTCAGTGCTTTCAATAAAGGTGTTTTATGATCCAGTGCTTCGCCTGTATAGGAAATGAATACGGTAGGAATACTCAGGGTATTATCAATGATGAAGGCCGGGGATGTAGGATCCCAGGCAGTATAACCCCTGGCTTCAAAAGTGTTCCTGATCCCACCACTGGGGAAGGATGATGCATCGGGCTCTTGCTGAGCAAGTGCGTTTCCTGAAAAAGTCTCTACTACCCCGCCGTACTCGTTTGCATGAATAAATGCATCGTGCTTCTCCGCAGTTCCTCCTGTTAAAGGCTGAAACCAGTGAGTATAATGCGTGGCTCCTCTTTCAGTTGCCCATGACTTCATTCCAGCTGCTACTGAATCCGCCTTTTTCCTGTCGATTGGGGTACCCTTTTCGATGGCATCCATCACATGATTAAACGCATCTTTGGATAGGTACTTCTGCATTTTTGCCCTGTCGAATACATTGATCGCATAATAGTCAGATGTTTTATCGGAGGGAGGGATGACATGCATGGGTTTCCGGCTATAAACCTGTTCGAGAGCCTTGAATCTGATAATCGCCATAATAAATATAATTTAAGTTAATAAATTCTTTAGGATTTAACGATGCAAATATATACTTTTTTTGAGTATACCCCTATATTTTACCCTTCTCATGTAATATATTTTGATTTTTTTTATTGACACTCCCAATTTTTCGTGTCTTTTTAAGAAAATTGTTAAAAAAAGCCGCCGGGAAGATCCCGGCGGCCTTAAGAAGCAACATCCATCTCACCCTCTCTATTGCATCTCCCTGATGTAATATTTATAAAAAAGCGGAATGGTTTCGATCCCTTTATAAAAATTAAAGAGCGGGTAATTTTCATTGGGAGAATGAATGGCATCGGAGTCCAGTCCAAAACCCATTAATATGGATTTGATTCCGAGCACCTCCTCAAAATCTGATACAATGGGGATACTGCCCCCGCTTCTGACGGGAATGGGAGTTTTCCCAAAACTCTCCTCAATGGCTTTGCTTGCGGCTCTGTATGCCGGAAAATCAATGGGTGTCACATAACCCTGTCCACCATGAAGTCTGCTCACTTTCACCCGTGTTCCCGCAGGTGCAATGTTTTCCAAGTGTTTAATAAACAGCTCATCTATTTTCCCGGAATCCTGGTCCGGGACCAGTCTCATTGAAATTTTCGCAAAAGCTTTGGATGGTAAAACGGTTTTCGCTCCATCTCCTGTGTAACCCGACCAGATCCCGTTTACATCCAGGCTGGGCCTGATCCCCGTTCTTTCATTGGTCGAGAATCCTTCCTCTCCCACTACATCAACAATATCCAGCGCTTTTTTGTAATCCTGCAGGCTAAATGGGGCCTTGGCCATCTCGGCCCTTTCACTATCCGATACCTTTATCACATCATCATAAAAACCGGGAATGGTGATACGGTTCTTCTCATCGGTCAGGGAGGCGATCATTTTAGCCAGCAGGTTAGCCGGATTTCCTACAGCACCTCCATACAGGCCCGAATGCAGATCACGACTGGGACCTGTCAACTCCATTTCCAGATAACTCAGTCCGCGCAGTCCCACTGTAATGGAAGGAATATCCGGTGCGATCATCGTGGTATCAGAGATCAGGATAATATCAGCCTTTAACAGTTCCCTGTTCTCTTTGCAAAATTGTTTCAGGCTGGGGGAGCCAATTTCCTCCTCACCCTCTACCATAAACTTCACATTACATGTAAGGGTTCCGGTGGCATTCATCAATTCGAATGCCTTAATATGCATAAAGAGTTGGCCCTTATCATCATCCGCTCCCCTGGCAAAAATCTTTCCATCACGTACTTCAGGCTCAAATGGGGGCGAATTCCACAGATCCAGAGGTTCCGCCGGCTGTACATCATAATGGCCATATACAAGCACGGTGGGCAGGGACTCGTTCATTGTTTTTTGCCCAAAAACCACCGGCCAGCCATTTGTTTTTTTAACCTCTGCGTGATCGGCACCGGCTCGGATCAGTACCTCCCTGATATGTTCTGCTGCCCTGGACATCTCTTCACCTGCCTCTGAAGCGGAACTTACGGACGGAATTCTGATCAGATCAAACAATTCATCCAGAAAGCGTTCCCTGTGTGTTTCCACATAATCTTTAATTACCTGCATATTATTCATTTATAAAATGTTATCCCGGTATGGTTTATCTCTCAACCATTTAATTCCCGATAAACATTCTCAAGTTCTTCATAGAATTTCTCTCCATATACTCTTATAAGAGGATCTTTAAGGAATCTGAATACCGGGACCCCTTCCCTCTTTCCAAGAATACGGGCAGGTTCACAAATACTCCACTGGTGATAGTTTAAAGCAATACCCTGCTTCAATTTACTAACCCTGATGGGGTAAAGGTGGCATGAGACCGGCTTCCGGAATGAAATGGCTCCATGCTCATAGGCCTGTTCAATCGCGCAACGGGCAATGGCTTCTTCAAATACTACGAATGCACACTCCTCCTGGCCTACCAGTGGTGTCACTTTATCACCGTCGCTGTCAATCACCCAGGCCCCCTGTTCTTTTACAGCCCGTTTACCTTCAGCTCTCATAAAGGGCAGGATACTTTCCAACTCGCCTGACAGTATTCCTGATTCAGCATCTTCCAATGGAGCTCCTGAATCACCAAATACACAGCAGTTTCCTTCACATTTCTCAAGATGACAAATAAAATGGTTCTCAAAAAGATCCCTGCTGATAATTATCTCTCCGATCTGTATCATATTCTGTGCTTATAAATGACAAATGTGCGAAAAAAAATGCTGAACTACCTCCTGTTTAATAGCCTCTCAATTGTTAAAAAAAGAGAACCTTGAAATTTTTTATGCTCTGTATTTCTGATATTTATAAATTCCTGTTTAATATTTAGTGTTAAACTATTAAACATTTTGACCTGCATTATGTTTAACATCCGATAACTAATTGTTAAACATAAATTCTTAATAAAATGAAAGCAAAACAATTTACTGTAGGGAATCCCATTCATATGATTAGGATCTCGTTTATCGCTCTGGTCATGTTGGTATCCATAACGGGCATGGCATTTGCACAATCCACCGTTGTAGATGTGGTTGTCAATAGTGCGAACCATACAACCCTTGAAGCCGCTGTAATCGCAGCTGGGCTTGCTGATGATTTGAGTGGTGAAGGTCCGTTTACCTTATTCGCCCCTACTGATGATGCTTTTGCGGCGTTGCCTGAAGGAACAGTAGCTTTTCTTTTGGAGGATCCTACAGGTGAACTGGCTAACATCCTGCTCTATCATGTTGTAAGCGGGAAAGCACTCTCCTCTGATCTGTCAAACGGACAGACCATTGCAACACTGAATGGCAATAAAGTAGAGGTTAAGATCAAGGACGGCAAAGCCTATATTGATAATGCCCAGGTTACTGTTGCCGATATCAAGGCAGATAACGGTGTCGTTCATGTTATAAACGCTGTAATGATTCCTTCATCTAAAATGGCACAAGCCGAAATGGATTGCAATAAATAAACACCATGCTACCGGAAGCAGACCTGTAGGATTGAAGTCAGGGTTGTGATGCAGCAGTTTACTACCGGTTTGCCAAAGGCTGTCCATAAACGTGGACAGCCTTTTTTAATTTCTATCTTTGCCGAATGAACAGGATTCTTATAGTGCTTGGCTTGATAACCATTCCTTGGTCAGTGGCCAGTTCCCAGGTATCTTACCTTAACAGGCCCGATTTGCTGGAACAGGTAGAACGCTGTCTGAAATATACATACGGTTTTTCATTTGAAGAAGCCAGAAATATCCAGTCAGAACTAGCAGCGGAGACACCTGACCATCCTGCCCCGGAATTCCTGGAAGCGTTGATTGTTTACTGGGAAAATTTTCCCCTTAGGCCATCAGATAAGGCTTCAGAACAATTTATCGATTTGATGGACCGGACCCTGGAACTGGCGAAGAAGTACAGTGATAATAGCGAGACCTATATTGAAGGTGTCTTTTTTGATCTGTTCGGAAGGGCGTTCAAAGCTATGTTCTGGGCTGATAATGGTAAATCGGCGAAGGTACTGCCCGACCTGGGAATCATGTACCGTCAAGTAAAGAAGGGATTTGAAATGAAGGATCAATTTGTTGAGTTCTATTTCTCAACCGGACTCTATAATTATTACATCGATGCATACCCTGAAGCACACCCGGCCTATAAACCACTGCTTTCTTTCATGCATAAGGGTGACCGTGAACTGGGATTGGAGCAGTTAAATTATGCCATCAATCATACAGTGTTCCTGAAGGTGGAAGCCATTCAATTCATGTCTCTGATCCAGTTGAACTATGAAAATGACCTCAATACGGCTGCAATCTATGCAGAAAGACTGGTAAGGGATTATCCGGGAAATACCGATTTCCAGGGACTCCTTATTAACATCCTGCTTCATCAACACAGGTTTGACAGGGTAAAAGAGTTACTATCTGATAGGATTAAACGGAATGACAGTTATTCGGAGATGATCAGAACCATAGCCAATGCATTTATGGATGAAAGAGAACCGGGAAAGGAAACCCTGGCTGGTACCGGGTACAGGAAAACCATCGAACTTGCGGAATCATTCGGCCCCATTGCTGATGTTTATCAGGCAATAGGATATATGGGACTGTCGAGATTGTATCAAAGAAGGGGCCTTCAAAGGGAATCGGAAAGCTATGCCCGAAAGGCATCACACCTAACCCACTACTCATTCATTCTTGAAGAACACGCTCCCGGTTCCAGGTGATTAACCACACCCCCACCAGGGTCAGCAACCCACCCGTCAGTTGCAGCCCTGTCGGAAAAAGGCCCAGGAAGATCCAGGCAAGTATCAGTGTCCATACGCCTTTTGTACTGATAATTAATGAAGTCTTAGTTGCCTCGATTAATTTTAAAGCCTGGTATGCAAACACAATCACAATCAACGTTTCCAGGAATGAACCTAAAGCCAGATTCCTCCAGATTCCGGGGGATATTTGTATACCCTCTCCGGACTGGAAAAAAAGAATCGCCATAACCAGTGCAAGGATAAAAGAGCGCAAAAGTGACATATAACCTGGTACCAGCAGGCGATGCCAATACCTTCCTGCAATTGTAGCCAAAGAAAAAAGGAACGCCGCACTGATGATATATATTGATCCGGGATTGATAAATCCGGCAAATCCCCCTTCCCGGTAGTTGATAATAAAGATCCCCAGGATGGTTAAAACAATACCGAGCAGTTGCGATTTTCTAAATCTTTCTCCAAGTAGCATAATTCCCATCAGGGTTACGAAAACCGGGCCAATATTCCCAATAAAAGAGACAACTACAGGATTCTCCATCGCCTGGATAGCCATATAAAACAGCCCTGTAGCAACACCTTCCAATATGGCAATCAACAGAGCTACGGCCGTTTTACCTGCGGTCCCTGAATAAATATTCCTGTAATCACGCCGAATCAGAAACCAGCATAAATTCCAGAAGACCCCCATAGAGAACCATAAAAGTCCGAATTGCAGTATGGTCAGATGGTTCAATGCAGCTTTGCTGAATACAAAAGAAGCAGAAAGGGCCAGTGAGGCACCCAGTGCATACAGATACCCATTTGTCTGATGACGATTCATTTGTTAATTTCAATCCCGGGAATCCGCGACAAATTAATGAAAACCAATGACAATCAAGAAACCAGTCAGTCGAAGGAAAATACCGGATGCTGAGACACTTGAAAGGGATCCTGGTTTTAAAAAGATCCTGGAACTGGATTTTAATGAAATGATCCCGTTTGTCCTCTCAAATATCAGGAAGCGGGGCCTGTTCCCTTTACTGTATCTGTTTTACAACGCTGCCTCCCTGATTTTTATAATCTTCTTTATTGCAATTGGCCTCAATGCCGGCCTGCTGAACGCAGGGAAGATATTGGGACAAATTGTGGGAGGTGTCGTGGTTGGAAGCATCCTGGTTATCCCTCCACATGAAATACTTCACGGCCTTGCCTACAGGATCCTGGGAGCGCGTAAAATAAGGTTTGGAATCGATCTTCGGCAGTTTATTTTTTATGTGACGGCAGACCGGTTCCCGATTTCTAGGAATGAGCTTGCATTCCTTGCCCTTACACCATTTGTAGTCATTAATATGGTAGTCATTGGAATTTCTGTACTCTGGGTCCAGCAGTACTTACTTTTTACTGTTTCCCTGTTGCTTAGCCACAATATTATGTGTATAGGTGATTTTGCAATGATCGGATATGCCTGCAGTATAAAAAAAGAACTTATCACCTATGATGACCCTCAGAAAAAGAGAAGCTACTTCTATGAAAAATGCGGGGAAACTCTATGATATGGTTTTGTTGAGCAGCTGCATGGCCTTTTCCGCTTTCTTTTTACTTATTTCAAATCCGGAATCTATCTGGTAGGCTTTCATGTAGCTGTCGTAGGCTTCCTGGTATTGCTTGGTGGCCATAAAATAATCACCTTTTGAATCGTACGGGTTGGCTAGTGAAGGTGCTTTTTCAATATATGTGTCAAATGACTTTTCTGCATCCACGAATTGCTCCTGATCCATATAGGCGTAGCCCAACTGGTTATATGTATCCGGGTAATCCGGGCACTCCCGGATGGTCCGCTTCATGGAAACGATGGCTGCTTCAACATCTTTCAAGAAGAGAAACTGAACATGGAATAAGATCTTATGGGTATGGGGATCAGATGGATACATATCGACCAGGTTCTTTAGATGTTCCACTGCCTTTTCATCCTGTCCGTCCACCAGGTATTTTAGTGCTGATTTGACTTCCTCTTCACCCGGATTTAGAGCAGAATCAGACTGCAGGGCTTTTTCAACTATTGTCTTGGAATCATTGCTGGACATGAAATACATCCAGAAATAGGCCATAAAAAAATTGGGGTCCTGCTCAACCGCCATTTGCAGATCCTGCCATGCAAGACTCACTTTAAACTCGTCGTAGGCCACAAGTGCGGTCTCATACAGCTTCCTGGCAAGATCCGAACTGGTTGTTACTGGCATCACCGAAGGCTGTTTTTCCTCGGTGCACCTTGTAAATAACAGAATGGAAAATACCAACACAGGGGTTAAAGTACTTAACCTCATTTTCTAATAGTTTTCCAATCTTACGTCCATAGTAAAAGTAGCATATTTCCTGTCGATTGTCAAATCGGGTTGATAAAGAGTTAAAAATAAAACATTAAGAACGGTTAACTGTAAACCAAAGGTATTTACATATTTTACCCTTACTTTTAGGCATGAGAACACTGAACCGATGCTCATGGAACTTTTCTGATCCCATCTACTACGATTATCACGACCTGGAATGGGGAGTTCCTGTCCGAGATGACCGCAAACAATTTGAATTCCTTGTGCTTGAATCAGCACAGGCAGGACTCAGCTGGCTCACTGTCCTGAAAAGACGCGAAGGCTATCGAAGGCTGTACGAGGATTTCGACCCTGAAAAGGTGGCTCGTTTTGATGAAAAACGCATCTTAACAATGCTCCAGGATACAGGTATTATCCGGAACAGAAAGAAAATCGACGCCTCTGTGAACAATGCAGTACGGTTTCTCGAGATCAGGGAACAATATGGATCATTTTGTGAATATTTATGGGGATTTAACGACGGTAAACAGGTAATTAACCACTTTGAGAAACTGTCGGATCTCCCGGCCACCACACCGCTTTCAGATACTATTTCAAAGGACATGAAACTAAGAGGATTTCAGTTCCTCGGCTCCACAATTATCTATGCCCACATGCAGGCCACCGGAATGGTAAACGATCATCTGATTCATTGTTTCAGGCACTCAGAGTGCATTGAGAAATAACAGGACCGGGAAAGATCATTCATTTGGATTTGTAAAGAAATCATAATATATTTATGATATCATATTAATATCATATAAACATTCGTCATGAAAAAACAAGAAGCTAATTACAGAGCAATTTCAGGGTATCTGATGCTCATGGTACTACTGATCTCTATCCTCGCAACTATTTACAGCTTCAAGAATGAAATAATGTGGCTGGGAATTGTTCTCTGCGTGGCAGATTTCCTAATTGCAATTGGATTTACTGTAGTTAATCCTAACGAATCTGCCGTTCTGATCCTCTTTGGCGCTTATAAAGGAACCATTAAAAAAAATGGATTATTCTGGGTAAATCCATTCTTCATCCGAAAAAAGATATCCCTCAGAGCAAGGAACTTTGACAGTGAGACCATCAAAGTGAATGACAAGATGGGGAATCCCATAAAAATAGGCTGCGTGCTGGTATGGAAAGTCGAGGATACTTATAAAGCCGCATTTGAAGTGGACGACTACGTTCATTTTGTATATGTGCAGAGTGAAACAGCTTTGCGGAAACTGGCCGGGATATACCCTTATGACAACTTTGAGGATCATGATGCCCAGATTACCCTTCGCGGTGGCGGTGGTGAAGTGAATCATGAGCTGGAGGAAGAGATCCGCGAGAGGCTCGAAATAGCCGGGATCAATGTGATAGAAGCAAGGATCAACTTCATTGCCTACGCAGAGGAGATCGCCGGAGCAATGTTAAGAAGGCAGCAGGCCACAGCAGTTGTTGCAGCCAGGTTTAAGATTGTTGAAGGTGCCGTTTCGATGGTCCAGATGGCACTGGAGCAGTTGGTGGAAAAAGGGATCGTAGACTTTGACGATGAGAAAAAAGCTGCCATGGTAAGCAACCTTATGGTAGTGCTATGCGGAGATAAGGATCCCAGCCCCATTGTAAATACGGGTACATTGCATCAGTAATATGACTAAAAAGAAAGCTTTTGTCCTCAGGATGGATCCGGTAAAAATGGAAGCTTTGGAGAAGTGGGCTGCTGATGAATTCCGAAGTACAAATGGTCAGATTGAATGGATTCTTGATCAGGCATTAAAGAAAAGTGGACGCATGAAATAAATAGATCTTACTTGAACAGATCCTCATCCCTGATCAGCATCAGGATAGCCGAGTGGGGGATGATCACATATTTTTCATTGTTGAACTCTATATCGTAGCCGCTATTCTGCAAATAGATCGCCTCATCACCTTCCTTTGGTTGCAAGGGTACATATTTCACCTCATCGCCCCTGTCCTTCCAGGGTTCATCTGTATCCTGGATGGCGGGGATGGGATATCCGGGTCCAACCTTAAGAACATATCCACTGTGGATCTTCTCCTTCTCCTGAACCCCGGGAGGCAGATACAGTCCAGATCTGGTTCTATCCAGCTGGTTCTTAGGCTTGATCAACACCCTGTCTCCAACTACAATAAACTTACTCAGGTCTATTTTTTCAATCTGCAATGTCATCTGCTACCCTGTTTGTTTAGAAATCCAGGTTCTCTTTAAGAACCTGCATGCCTCCTCGACTCACCGGGACCTTATTCCCATCCCTGAGGATCAGTACAAAGTTACTCTTTTCGTAGGGTTCTATGCGTTCAATGCATGCGATATTGGCAATATAGGAGCGATGTACCCGTACAAACTGCTGGGAATCCAGGTGTTGTTCAAAATACTTCAGGGTTTGCTGCTTCAAATACTTACCATCATTGGTATAGATCATCACATAATCATCCTGTGCCTCCAGGTAATTGATATCGTTGGTGGAGATAACGTGTATCTTGCCCGTTTTTTTAATAACCACCCTATGCAGTTTCTCATCGCTCTCAGCAAAATGCTGGCGGATCTTTTCAATATTGCTCCTTTCCCTGACAGCTCCCTGTTGATTACTCTTAATCCGGGAAATAAGTTTGGAAACTGCTTCCCTGAAACGATCCCTCGAAAAGGGTTTCAGTAAATAATCAACAGCATTCCTCTCAAATGCCCTTATGGCATATTGATCATATGCGGTTGTAAAGATCACTTCAGGCTGATGCTCAAGGACTTCAAGTAATTCAAACCCGGTTAGTTTAGGCATCTGGACATCCAGGAAAATAGCATCCGGTTTTAATTCATTGATCGCCTTCAACCCATCAAATCCATTATCATATTCCCCTGTGATCTCAATATCCTGAAACTCCTGCAGGTAGTTGCGCAACAGGTCTCTTGCCGGTCGCTCATCTTCAACAATAATTGTTTTAATGATATCCATTTTTATAAATATATGCGTGGAAATAAAATGGTTACGGTAAAAACACCCTCCTGGGCGGTCCAATCTACACTACCCTTTCCCTTGTATGCCAGTGCAATGCGTTGACGGACATTCTGAAGGCCCACTCCCGTACCTCTCCTTGAAGGTACTCCAGGGTCATAATCATTCGTGATCACCGCTTTCATAGACTCCAGTTCCTGGATACAGGAAAACCTGATAGCCACCGGGTCAACACTCTCGTAAACACTGTAGCGGATTGCGTTTTCGAACAATGGCTGAAATATCATGGTCGGAACCAGGAATGTTTCACATTCACCTCTTATAATAAATTCATACTGAAGTTTCTCACCAAACCTGACCTTCTCAATAGCCAGGTAGTCTTTCATTCTGCCCAGTTCTTCTCTCAGGGGAACATACTCATTTTCCCTGTGTTTCAGGGAGTACCGTAAAAAATCAGAGAGCCTGATGATCATCTCCCTGGCCTCATCCGGGTTGGACATAGTCAACGAAGCAATGGAATTCAAAGAATTAAAGAGGAAATGAGGATTGATCTGTGATTTTAACATATTTAATTCTGCATCCCTCACCATACCACGCAGTCGCTCCTCCTGCTGCAAACGCTCCTGGAGTTTCTGGCTGTTGGCCACCAGGTAATAGATCAGGACAAGCACCAGGTAAATCAGTGCACCCAGCATAGCCCTCCATGCCAGCGTCTGGTTCAGAAACTTGATGTAATCCTCCTGGTAGGCAAATATCGCATTCAGCAACACCATGGTGATCAGAACCCATGCACCTAATACCACTATTCCAGCCACAACATGAGCAAGAATAGAATAAATCGGGGATTGTCTTTGAAAAGGAATATACCGGGTGGGATACCAGGCCAGCAGACCCAGGAAACCAAACATCAAACTTGAAATTAAAGAATCGGCAATAACAACCGTTATAGGGAGATGCAGTACATAAAGATAGAGTACACCCTGGGTGACCGATACCATAAGCCAGACCAGCGAATATATCAGAATCGATCTCCTGTTACCGGTTATGGGGTGACTCATCGTCAGTGATAGTTTACAATCTCACCACCGCCAAAAACATTTACACCGGTAATATAAAGGATTCTGTCTGAATCGGATACAACCATGGACCTGATTCTCTTGTCTGAGAATCCCCCAAATACCGAGGTCACCTCCATTTTTATCTCCCAGCTTTCCGGAACGATCAGCTTGGTCCCTCCAAAGATCATGACCACTTCCAGGTGATTTTTTCCCGGTGCCATTTGTGCCCTCGTAAAATCAATCTTGGAGCCCCCAAAAATATGGGTGATTTTCCCACCCTGAAAATGCTGAGAATTAATGATCCTGTCTCCGCCGCCGAATACCGTTACATCGTCCAGCCAGTCTTCACTGGATGACTGTTTCCTGTGTCCGCCAAAATAAGTTCCGTCATGGTGCCTTCTGCTGCTGAAGATAACCACCAGTCCGAGTAGGATCAGCATGGACGGCCAGAAGATTGAATGCCAGTAGGCCGGAACATGAATCACACGGGGCAACAGGAAAAAAGATCCGATCACAATCAGAATGATACCCGTACTTTTATTCTCCCTGTTGGAAAGGAAGACCAACCCAATGAAAATCAGCAGTGCCTGCCATGTAAATAGAAAATCCCTGAGTCTCCAGGGGATGATATCTGCCAGATCAGCAATAAGGAACAGACCCAGGAACATCAAAACTATACCCAAAAGCAGGTGTGCCCTACCGGATCTCCTGAACATACCTGGATTCCTACTGTCAGGTGAGTTCACCTCACCTCGATTTCTGTTATCCCAATCTGATTGCTTTTCCATAATAATGTAGCTTATATGTTCAAATGTAATATGGAAGAAGCTATTACGGAAATAAAATTCGGCAAATGGATGATTTTTACCGGCGAATGGCACATCTATAAAATGAATAACACTAGAACCGGTTCAACCATTTATAGCGCCTTGCATTGTCTCCGAATCTGGCAATGAACGTGAACTCGTGAGTACCGTAACTGTGTTTCATGATACTGTTGAGCCCGATATCATAAGCGTAACCAAAAATAAACTTATCGACACTTACCCCTGCCAGTACAATGATGGTTTGACCTGTCCTGTAGGTTAATCCGCCCCAGTAAGTCTGGTTAAAATAGAACTTTCCGCATATATCGGCCTGAAACTTGCCATTCTCTGCATATTTAACCAGCGTGGAAGGTGAAAATATCAGATCACGGTTCAATTCAAAATCGTAGCCCCCAATCAAATAGTAGTTACGTTCCATTACATACCTGTCATACCCCGAATCCCCTATCTTAAGAACGGATTCAAACAACTGGTCAACTGAAAATCCACCCCAGTAATTCCTGGCAGTATAATAGACTCCGAAGTCGGCATCAGGTATCAATACTGAGGTGTGGGCACCCAGCCAGAGCTCGTCCCCGGGATCCCGGAGCTTTATCAGCTCCTCGTTCAGTTTGAATTGATAGGCAACCGCTGTGAGACCAAAAGAGAGTTGGGAATGACTAAAATTGATATGGTAAGCATAGGTTGCCTTTAACCCTGTCCGTTCCACTGCCCCGTTATGGTCCGAAAAAAGATATGCACCTAAACCAACCTTCCCTCCTCTCGAACTGGTGGTCTTTCTTCTCCTGACCGACGAGCTCCTTGAAATATAACTCTTCTTCAGGATCCTTGTCTGAAAGCTCAGGGCATAGGTGCCAGGTGCATGGGTCATGCCGATCCATTGTTCACGGGCTGTCAGGTTCACTGCCGTATACCCTTCCGATCCGGCAACTGCAGGATTTATCAAAAAACCATTGAGCATATACTGGCTGTACAGCGGCACCTGCTGAGCGCTTGCCTTCAGCAAGAACCCGGACAGAAACACCAGTAAATATAAAAGTCTTTTCTCCACTTCTCTCTTCTATCTAATAACCGTTATAATACCCGTTATAAAATCTTTATCTGCTTTTGTATTCAGTTCGATCACAAAATGGTAGGAGTCCATAGGCACCTCATCTCCATTCATGTTCCGGCCATCCCAGGGATTCGAGTACCCTGGTTCGGACCTCCAAACAAGCGTTCCCCAGCGATCATAGATCTCTACCACCGCCTTGGTATATGGAGCCAGCATATCAATCACCCAAAAGTCATTCAACCCGTTCCCGTCCCCAGGTGTAATTGCCGTTGGAATATCCCTGAACAGGAAGTTTACATCACAGGCCTCAATAACTATCGTGTCGCTGTTGCTGCACCCATATTCATCTTCTACCTTCACCCAGATCTCATGATCCCCAAACGGGAATACTGTAATTATCTGGCTGATCTCGCCTGTCGACCAGGTGTAATACATTCCATCTGTTCCAGCATCCAGCATAACCCCCGCATCTCCGCAAACTGTTGTATCTGGTCCCAGATCAACCACCGGCAGACTATATTCGGATACATATACACTATCTATTGCTGAACAATCATTTACATCAGTTACCTCTAATCTTATCCAACCCTCCTGATCCGCTGTATAATAAGGATCTGTACTGCCATCATGCCAGAGGTAGGTGATAAAATCTCCCTGTGGATCAATTGTAATTGAACTTCCCTCACATATACCAGCATCTCCACCAAGATCTAGATCAGGGCCTCCAACATTGACCTGCAGAACTAATGGTTCCGATGAACATCCAATAGTGGAAGTTTCGATGACTTCTAAATTACCCATAATTACCTGAGAACCCCAATTAACATACACGGTATCATTGTCCTGGCTGGCGATGGTCCCATTCGCAATGCTCCACGTAAAGGTTGAACCAGCTAAACCGCTGGCTACATAACGATACAATGGGCCATTGATGCATGCATTCTCAGTCTTCTCGACAATCGTTGGTTCAGGTGCTGGCAATACTGTAACATCCACCGATACTGCTGCAGAGGTATCACAATCTGCTTCGAACCTCATGTAATATGTTGTTGTGGCCATTGGTGCTGCAATGGATAAATTATTACCTATGCCAACAGTTGAATTAAATGCAGCAGCATCATACCATACAGCTGAACCATTGCTGCCCGGATCTCCTCCTATATAACTCAGTCTAATGAAGCCATCTCCTGCACAGATATTGGTGCGGTCAACAAAGGCTGCAACCGGATCCACTGTTAATGGTTTAACCGTTACTGTGGTGGATACTGCCATGGTAGAATCACAGGTGCCTTCAAATCTTACATAATAGGTAGTTGCAGTAACAGGTGCCGCTACAGTCAATGCATTACCAGTTCCAATACTGTTTGTCATAGGAGCATCATCATACCAAACTGCTATACCTCCTTCAACCATCACACCTCCATCGTAATACAAGATAATATCTCCATCTCCTGAACAAACTTCATCCACACTGCTAAAGGCACTATCCGGTGGAACAACTGTAGTCAGCACGGTAACATCGAAAGAGCATGAGTCCGCATTACTGTTTGGATCTGTTATTACATACCACACCGTAGTAAGGCCTCTATTAAAGCTGGTGCCACTAACATCATCTATCCCTGTTCCTGTAGTTGCACCTTCCAATCTGTAACTAACCACTGCATTGCTGCAATTGTCTGTCGAAAAGACAGGAGCAATCCCATTCACAACCACACTGCAACTTCCTGCAACTGCAATATGTGTTTCATCTCCCGGACAGGTAATTACAGGTGGAATGTTGTCCTCTACAGTTACTGTTGCTGAACAGCTGGAAATGGATCCGCATGCATCCCTGACAAACAGATTGACAACATTCGGCCCAACATCCGTACAATCAAAGTCAGACACATCAAGCCACATATCATCGATACCACAGTTATCACTGCTTCCATTATCAATATCACCAGCCGTTATTGTAACATTACCAGTTGCATCCAACTGAACCGTGATGTCCTGGCAAACGATGATTGGTGGAGTGATATCATTGATCGTGATCGTCTGGGTAACATTAATTGAGTTGCCACAGTCATCCGTGACTGAGTAAGTTCTTGTTATTACCTCAGGACAGGTGTTGCCATCACTTACATCACTTACAAAGGCAACAGTTGGAGCTGCTGTGCAGTTATCCGCTTCATCGGTAACTACCGTGATATCTGATGCCGGTACATCGGCTGCACACTCGACATTAACCGGTGCAGGGTTGCTGGCCGTTGGT
>Ga0210099_1000029_pt1 | contig 64583 bp, 49 predicted proteins | sample Joice_ThreeSqA_D_4_FD_184872 | JGI IMG/M metagenome (GOLD analysis project Ga0210099, IMG submission 184872) | Wetland microbial communities from San Francisco Bay, California, USA, that impact long-term carbon sequestration - Joice_ThreeSqA_D2... | ecosystem: Environmental > Aquatic > Marine >...
TTTTTGCAATATTTGATTCATCAACCTTTAAAATATATTCTGAGACAGAGGCCACCAGGCCTAACTGTGCCTGAAGCCTGTAATGAAATGAAACGGTAAAACCAATTCCGTTCCCGGCATAACCACTCGTCTCATAAGTTGATTGATTGTAACCAAACTCACCGAAAGGATAGGATGGCCCAGCAGATATTTCCAGTGTGGCTCTTCCATTATCCTGCGCACTGCAGACCAGGAAATATAAAAGCAATGCCATGGAAATTGCAATACGCTTCATCGGTATGAGCCTTGTAGACCAGATTAAATTATGGAATAGCTGAGACTAAGACAAATAAATGTGAATCCGACCTATAACTTCAGGACTTTCCGGTAACTTCTTCCTTTGTTGTTAGTAATGACCAGATTGTAAAGTCCACTTGCCTCCGGCAGGTAAATGCTCACCTGGTTGTTCTCGGGGTAAAGTATGCTGCTGTATATCTCCCTGCCATCCTGGAAATAGATGATAAGTCTCGCTTCTTCATCAATCGTATAAATCATATTCAGTTCATTCCCTGTCACAGGATTGGGATAGACCGAAAACTCCAGGATTCCCTTTTCCTGGACAGCAACAGGGTAGGTAATGACCACCTTAATAGTATCCGATAAATTACATCCATCAATATCCTCAACATCAACCGTATAATAGTAGGTTCCAACACCCAGGTCGGAAGCAATGATCGTGACTGAATTCTCATTTAATGAGGGATCATTGTTCCATTGATAGGAAATGAAGCCTTCATTGGCTGTCAGTGTCACAGTATCATCCAGTGCCATCATTACTGATTCATCAAGACCGATACTTCCTGCATCTTTCAAACTGAGTGTAAGAGATACGATGGTATCACATCCGAGTTCATTCGAAACAGTATCCGAATAGATACCGGGCTGGCTGATCTCCCTGCCATAAAAATCATAAGTCCCGCCCGGACATATGGTAACGTTCTGTTCTTTAGTGCAATACAGGTTATTGCTGATCGCGGTAATCTGAACGATCCTGTCATCTCCTTCATGGACGGTCCCCCGGCCATCGCGGTTGGAAACCGCCAGGAAGACCCTGCCATCCGGGGAGATACAGATATCCCGTAACCTTCCCCACCAGTCGCGGAAGTAAGTTGCTTCGTTGATGACCGACCGTCCATCCGGACTCAATTCAAGGGCTGTCAGCTGGCTTGCTTTTAAAGAGGTGACAAGCAGGTTATTCTGCCATTCGGGAATGGCCCCCTGGTGATAAAAATCAGTTCCTGCCACGGCCAGGGTTGGTGTCCATGCAGCTATGGGTTCCATTACATTGTAATCGGTACAAAACGCCGTTTCCGACGGCTCATCACAAAATCCCATAACAGTGGGCCAGCCATAGTTCCTTCCCTTTTCAATTATGTTGAGCTCATCATCATTCGATGGTCCGTGCTCCGAACTATACATGATCCCAAGAGGTGAGATAACAAGTCCTTCAGGATTCCGGTGACCCCAGGTCCAGATATAACTACCGGAAATAGGATTATCCTCAGGGACACTTCCATCCAGGTTCATCCTCAGCACCTTTCCGTTCAATGCAGTAAGGCTCTGGGGGTAGGTTGCGTCTGACAATGCATCGCCGGTTGTCATAAACAATTTCAGGTTAGCATCGATCACCAGCCTTGAACCGTCATGATTGACCTGTCCGTCAATTCCCTCCAGGAGAGTGAGAGGTGATGCAAGCACCCCGCCCGAGTAAGTATATCTTACCAGCCTCTCTTTTATATCTCCCGATTCATAGTAATTATATACCACGAATACATAGGGATGATTCCCGAAGTCAGGATGCAATACCATGCCCAGCAGTCCGCTTTCACCAGATTCATACACATCACCAATGGTAACCAGTTCGGTAATCTCTCCGGTTTCAGGATCCAGCCTGCTGATCCTTCCGTACCTTTCGGTTAGCCAGATATAGTCATCCGGGCCCCACAGGATCTCCCAGGGTGTATCCAGGTTCGTTACGATTGAACTGGTATCAATCTCGGTATTTCCAATAAATATTTGCGAGTAGCTGCTTATCACAAATCCGAAAATAATGATCGGGGAGACCAGTATGATTTTTGAAGTTTTCATGTGACCGGAATGAAGTTATGCTGTAATAACAACGGAGATGAGATTCGGTTTAAAAGAGCAAAGATCCGGTTTCATAACAAGCCCCCCGATTACTGCTTCCATAATATCATATCAAAGAAAAATGGGTAAATTGTCCGCAAATAACAGTTGAACATGGTTCATTCTAATCCGGAATTCATCCTGTGAGAACCTGCATCTTTATTCTTCTGATATTGTCCCTATTTCTAACTGGTTATAGCCAGGTTAGCTATGATATCCCAATTGTGGTCGTTGACGTTAACGGGGGTTTCCCGATTCCGGATGAACCAAAAATAGTGGCCCACATGAAGGTCATAGATCATGGCCCGGGAGCTTTCAATCTGGTTTCTGATTCCGGAAATATCTATGATGGGAATGTCGGAATTGAGGTTCGGGGCCGGTATTCCGCCATGTTACCTCAAAAATCCTTTGGATTCGAAACAAGGAATGCTGCCGGGGAGAACCTGAATGTTTCACTGCTTGGATTACCCGAAGAGAATGACTGGATCCTGCTGGCCAATTATAACGATAAATCCTTTCTCCGGAATTCACTGGCTGGTGAAATATTTCGCAAAATGGGCCACTATGCTCCAAGGACCAGGCACTGTGAGGCTATCGTTAACAATGGTTACGAAGGGATCTATGTGTTGACAGAAAAGATCAAAAGGGATAAAAACCGGGTGGATATCGCCACACTTGATGTAACTGAAAACAGCGGGGATGATCTTACCGGCGGTTATATCTTTAAGACAGACTATTACGATTCAGGTGATTCATGGATCAGCAATTACCCGCCTTTCGACAGGCCGGACGGAACCGTTTATTTTGTTTATTCTTACCCTGATCCGGTAGTTATCACTGAGAATCAAAAGCAATACCTTCAGGATTACGTGGACACTTTCGAAGAGGTGCTTCACGGATCTCACTTCAAAAACCCTGTGAGCGGGTATGCCGCTTATATTGATGTGAACTCCTTCCTGGATTACTTTATCCTGAGCGAAGTTTCAAGAAATGTCGATGCCTACAAAAAAAGCCGGTTCTTTTTCAAGGATAAGGAAAGCAAAGGCGGGAAAATACAATCGGGTCCGCCCTGGGATTATGACTGGGCCTGGAAGGATATCTGGGATTGTTATATGTTCACAAATACAGATGGTTCAGGGTGGGCCTATCAGGTCAATGACTGTGACGTCTGGCCAACACCACCGGTTTATATGACCAGGCTGCTCCAGGATGAACATTTTGCCAATAGATTAAAACTCAGGTATGAAACATTACGAAGGTCTTTCCTTTCCACAGATTACCTCTTTTCTTACATTGATTCCGTTACCACCTACCTCAACGAAGCCCAGAAAAGACACTATACAAGATGGGACATCCTGGGTGAAAATGTTGGGGCCCCCGAAGTAGGGTATATTCCTACAACATTCAACAGTGAAATGGGCAAGTTCAAGGACTGGATTGAGACCCGGCTGAACTGGCTTGATGCCCATATGCCTGGAGATGCCAACGGGCCTATGGGTATTTCCCGCGACGAGGAAATTTCCCTGCGCCTCTTTCCAAACCCGGCCAGCGACCTGGTTTATATTGAATCAAACATATCCATCAGCAGGATCGAGATCCTCCAGGTATCAGGGATCCGTGTTCTGCAAAGTGTGCAACCTGCAGGATTCTCTTCCTCGATCAATATCTCCTCTTTAACTCCGGGACTCTATATTGTGCATATCGTCCTGGAAAATGGTGAACAGATCTCCCGCAAACTGATGATCAATTGAAACTGTTCAGACGCAACCTTTGTCAAAATCGCTCCATCTTGATCATAGTTATGAGACATAAAGCAATCGGCATATTATTGCTGTTTTTCCTCTCCGGTTTCCTGAATTCCGGATGCGAATGGCAGCCCTGTGGTTGCTTCTGCTCCGTCTTCGGTGCAGAAGAACTGAAATTGAACGAGACCATTGATCTGAAATACAGTAAATTGTACTGTAATGCCAGTCATGGGATCCGTCTCAGTTTTGATTCTATCAGAGACAGCCGTTGTCCCATTGGAGCCTTGTGTATCTGGGAAGGCAATGGCGCGGTCAAACTTCATGTGCAACAATCCGGCCAGGATAGCGCTTCATTCTGGCTGAATACAAATCCCAGTTTTCTTAATGACACTGTGGTCAATGGAATTCGTTATGAGTTGATTGATCTGCTCCCCTATCCTGAATTGGACAAAGATTACCAGCTGAATGATTATACTGTTCAGGTGCTCATTACGGATTGACCCCTGTTGATTTTTGAAGTAACTTCGGTCCGGGACTTCAAATCAATCAGATGTTACAGATCATTCCCTTCCAATCCGGTATCAATACTTGTTACATTGTTAAAGACAAGGGAGCAATATTAATTGATGCAGCAATGCCCGGGCAGGGCAGAAAATTCTCAAAACTGCTCTCCGGTTCTGGCCTCAGAGCAGAAGAGATAAAATTGATCATTCTTACCCATGGTGATTTCGATCATTGCGGTGGAGCTAAAGAGATCCAGGAACTTACAGGAGCAAAAATTGTCCTGCACGATAAAGACAGAAGAAACCTTGAAGAATCCATTTTTCACTGGCCGGGTGGGACCACCCCCTGGGGCAGGATCTCCCATACTATCTTTATGCCCATTGTGAAAAAAATGATAGGAAATATACCTTCCGCTGAAGTAGATATAGTATTGGACGATAAGGATTTCTCGCTTAAGCAATATGGCCTGGAAGGAAGTATTGTATACACACCCGGTCACACCTATGGATCCATCAGTGTACTCCTGGATTCTGGAGATGCTTTTGTGGGCTGTCTGGCACATAACAGGGTGCCGTTTGTATTTAGACCAAAATTACCTATATATGCAGAAGATCTGGAGTTGCTAAAAAAGAGCTGGGTCAAAGTGATCAGTATGGGAGCCACAACCATTCATCCGGGTCATGGAAATTCATTTAATGTGGAGAGGATTACAAAATATCTAAATTGATACCTATGAGGTTTACCTTACTACTGCCTATGCTGGTATCACTGGCATGGTTTACCGATAGCTATTCGCAATCAAATTCAAGTTCCCATTCAGGATCCACCCCTGTCAATGTGGAAAGTCACGGACCGGAAAAAGGGACCCTCCTGGTAATCGGAGGAAATGCATCAGATATTTTCTATACAAAATTTATGGAACTGACAGGTGGTCCGGATGCACCCATTGTGGTCATCCCGACAGCCATGACCAGTGACAGTCTCACCCAGCAAGACCTGGAACAATTCAGGAACAGTTTTATAGAGAAGGGATTCAGGAAGGTAACTGTTCTGCATACCAGGGACCGGGAGGTGGCCAACAGCGAGGCATTTACAGAACCCATCAGGGATGCGGCGGGGATCTGGTTCAGCGGAGGCAGGCAATGGAGGCACGCCGATTCCTACCTGAACACAAAAACACAACAGGCTTTCTTTAATCTGCTGGATAGAGGAGGGGTCATAGCCGGCAGCTCGGCAGGTGCCACCATCCAGGGTTCCTACCTGGCCAGGGGCGATACCAGGGAAAATACCATCATGATGGGTGACCATGAGGTGGGTCTGGGATTTATCACCAATGTTGCCATCGATCAGCACCTGTTCACCAGGAACAGGCAGTTCGATATGTTTGAGATCCTTGAGAAGAGGCCCGAATTGCTCGGGATCGGGCTTGATGAGAATACAGGCATTATCGTGCAGGGAGACCGTTTCACGGTCTTTGGGACCAGTTATGTGGCCATTTATGACGGTACGAGGTGGTCGGCTGAAAGAGATATCACTTATACCCTGCCCGCAGGGAGCAAAGAATTCTATCTGCTCCGGCAGGGAGACCGGTACGATATGCTTCAACGGAAAATTATTACAGAATAATTCCCAATATCTTACGAGTATGAAGAAAACACTTAAGATCATTGGCTGGACCATTCTTGTCCTGCTGGCAGCCATTGTCATCGCCTGGTTTGGATTTCTGAAACCCAAGCCCCCTCCCGTCTCAGATACGGACCGCGCATCCGTTACCCTGATGCCACTGCCTGCTGAATTAAAATCAGGGAAAGGAGTTTTTATACTGGATGAATCACTGGCGCATGACTTTTCGTCACTCTCCTCCCCAAAGCTGGAAAGGGCGGTAGATCGGTTTTATAAAAAACTCTCCATGGAAACCGGGATGGAACTGGGAACGGGAAATAATAAGGTACTGATTCTTGAATGCAGTGGGGCGGCAAAACCCTATCCGTCCCCGGGAGATGATGAATCCTATACCATTAAAGTCACCAGAAAGAACATCATTGTTAAGGCACCGGAAGAGACAGGTATTATCTATGGCCTCGAGACCATGCTCCAGCTGGCCAGGGAGGATAATGGCAAATGGGTGATCCCTGCGCTTACCCTGGAGGACCGGCCCAGGTACCCCTGGCGGGGACTGATGATCGATGCATGCAGACACTGGGTCTCCAGGGAGGTGATACTGCGGAACCTGGAGGCCATGGGTACGTTAAAGATGAATGTATTCCACTGGCATCTCAGTGAATACCAGGGATTCCGGGTCGAATCAAAAGTATTTCCCCTCCTGCAGGAGATGGGCTCAGGTGGGCACTATTACTCCCAGGAGGAGATCAGGGAGGTGATTGATTTTGCTACCGATCGCGGGATCCGTGTTGTCCCTGAATTTGATCTGCCGGGACATTCCACTTCCTGGTTCGCAGGTTATCCCGAACTGGCCAGCGCTCCGGGGTCTTACGTGATCGACACCGAATATGGCGCGCTTGATCCGGTTATGGACCCGACAGGGAAAGAGGTTTATACATTCCTGAATCGTTTCTTTGGTGAAATGGCCGGGCTGTTTCCCGATCCCTATATCCATATAGGAGGGGACGAGGTCAATCCGGTTCAGTGGGACAACAATCCCGCTATCCAGGCTTATATGAAAGCCCATGACCTGGCAGATGCGCATGCTCTCCAGGCCCACTTTAATATCCGTCTGCAGAAACTGCTGGAGGGACATGGAAAAAAGATGATGGGCTGGGACGAGATTATCCATCGCGACCTTCCAAAAGAGGGAATCGTGGTGCAGACCTGGAGAGACCAGTCCTCCCTGTGGGAATCGGCACGCAATGGGAATAAGGCGGTCCTGTCGGCAGGATACTACCTGGATTATAAAAAGCCGGCATCCTACCATTACATCATTGATCCATCTGTCATCCAGGGGGCAGTCGAAATTGATATCGATTCGGCAAACTGGAAAGCCTGGGACTGTATGCTCTTCACAAACGATATGGAAATCGAAGCTGAACTCTACCTTTTTGGGGAGGGTGAGGGCCTTCGTGGGATCATGGAATTTATGGGTTTCTCTTCAGGATTTGATGAGGTTACTGTTACCGGGAATAAGTTTGAATTCGGATTTGAAACCAACTTTGGACACATCAGCTTTGAAGTTGAACTAAATGGAGACTCCATTTCCGGGCAGGGAAAACTGGCCCTGTTTAACCTGGACTATGCAGGAAAACGCTCAGGAGGAACAGATATGGAAGGTGGCAAGACTCTTCCTGAATTCAGGAAGATTGTACCACTTAATCCAGAAGAGGAAGCCAACCTGATAGGGGGTGAAGCCTGCATGTGGACTGAAATGGCTGATGGATTCACCATCGAGTCCAGGATCTGGCCGCGTGCTGCAGCTGTTGCTGAAAAACTCTGGAGTCCAAAAGTACTGACGGGAAATGTAAAGGATATGTACAGGCGTCTGATGGCCATGGACGACCGGCTTGAGCAGCTGGGTGTGAGGCACAGGATCAACACGACAGCCCTGCTTAAAGATATGGTCTCTGAACCTTATGTTGCTCCCCTGCAGGATCTGGCCGATCTGCTCCAGGAGGATGAAATGTTCGCCCGTATGGTCCTTTACAAACCTCAACTTTACACATCAACTCCGCTGAACAGGATGGTGGATGCAGCTACGCCGGAGAGTTATGTCGCCTATCGCTTTGGACAGGATGTGGAATTATGGATCCAATCCGGAGATGTACCGGCCAGTGAAAGAATAATCAGCATGCTGGAACGCTGGGCTGCCAATTATCAGGCCCTCTCTCCTGCTTTTACCGGTAATGAAAGGTTGCTGGAGGTAGAGTCTCATTCTGAGCATCTTTCAGAACTTGCCCGTACGGCCCTTGTTGCTCTCTCAGATCCGGCCTCCCTGAAGGGGAAGGAAGATGAACTGAAAACGCTGTACACAAGTGCTTCCAGATCCTATGGTGCCACCTATCTGCCGGTTGTGGTCGATGTTCAAAAACTGGTTGAATTTGCAACACAGAATTAGATAACTTTGACTGGAGATTGAGTTGAAGAGAGACCGAGCATGAGCCAGACCATACTTGAATTGCTGAATGACCTGTTTCACAGGTGGTGTGGAGAGGGTATCATTTCCATTAACAAACTACCTGCTTCCGGCTCACCAAGGGAGTACTACAGGATCCATGGGACCGAACATACAGCGATCGGTGCCATCAACCAGGATCGTGATGAGAATGAAGCCTTTATTGAGTTCAGCAGACATTTCCATTCCAAAGGACTGGCCGTACCGGAAATATACCTGGTCGACCAGGACCGGCGTGCATACCTCCAGGAGGATCTTGGTGATACCACTCTTTTCGATTATATGTTCAAAGTAAGGGATAATGGCAATTTCCCGGAGGAACTCACCGAGATATACAAAAAGGTATTAACTGAACTGCAAAAGTTCCAGATTGACGGGGCAACGGACCTCAACTATTCGGTGTGTTATCCACGGGCCAGTTTCGACCGGCAAAGTATGCTGTGGGATCTCAGTTATTTCAAATACTATTTCCTTAAACTGGCCGGGGTTCCATTCAGTGAACAACTGCTGGAAAATGACTATAACACACTGATCGAATACCTGCTTGCCCAGGATACCAACTACTTCCTTTACCGTGATTTCCAGTCAAAAAATGTGATGCTGCGCGAAGGAATACCCTATTTTATAGATTACCAGGGTGGAAGGAAGGGAGCACTTCAATACGATGTAGCTTCGCTGCTTTACGATTCAAAGGCCGATATTCCTCCAGACGTCCGTGAAGAGATGCTGGAATACTACATTAGCGGCCTGGCCAGATATCCTGCGGTGAATGCAGATAAATTCAGGGAATCCTATTATGCCTATGTGTTGATCCGGATCATGCAGGCGATGGGGGCCTACGGCTTCAGGGGATTTTATGAAAAAAAGACCCATTTCCTTCAAAGTATTCCCTACGCCCTCAATGATCTTCAATGGATCCTCAGGAATGTGGAATTCTCCATTGAGGTCCCTACCCTGCTCAACGTATATGAAAAGCTCCTGAAAGCTCCTAAGCTCAAGAGGTTTAAAGATAAAGGGGGGAGAAAATCAACCATGACGATCTCCATCAACAGTTTCAGTTATAAACACGGTATCCCTGCCGATCCACACGGACATGGGGGGGGATATGTATTCGACTGCCGTGTCATCACCAATCCGGGTAAGCTGGAACAGTACAGTACCATGAACGGTAAACATAAACCAGTCATTGATTACCTCAATCAGCAGGGCGATGTTCATGAGTTCCTGAGCAATACTTTTTCACTCGTCGATATGTCCATAGACAGGTACGAGGAACGTAACTATTCTCATCTATCGGTAAGTTTCGGCTGCACAGGTGGTCATCACCGTTCTGTCTTTTGTGCCGAAAGGCTGGCAGAACATCTTCGTGAAAGTCAGAGCGTCAGGGTCACAGTCTGGCACCGGGAACTGGATTAATATATCATTAATAGTCCCTGTCGTCATCCTCCACTATGGCGTAGTGATAATTGTCTTTCCAAACTCCCCTGATGGGCAGTACCTTCCGCCTTAAACCTTCCCGCGTCATACCTGCTTTTTCCAGCACCCTGATGGACCGTACATTTTCGGTGGCTACCCCGGCTTCAACCTTATGAAGGTGGAACGTATTGAAACCGGTAATGACAAGTTGTCTCGCCATTTCCGTAGCGTACCCTTTCCCCCAGTATTCAGGGAGCAGTTTGTAGTAAATCTCACCAAGTTTGAATTTATCGTTGGAAAGGGTCATTCCGGCAAGCCCGATGAACTCCCCCGAATTCTGCAGGATGACCCGCCAGGTGTACCTGCTTTGAGGATCCTTCCCCTTCGCCTCAATGTCCGGGCGGATAAGCTCCCTGGTCTCCTCAATGTCCTTAGGGATCCCAAGGGTATTGTGTTCATCCACTTCCGGTATGGAATGGAGCCCGTGGATATTCTCAAGGTCATTCCAGGTAATCTCTCTCAATAAAAGTCTTTCAGTAATGATTTCCATCGCATTATGTTGTAAACAGATCCTTATTTATTGACAAGGAAGCTGTACTGTCCGCTTTCCACTTCAAATACTGCATAACCTTCCTGCATCTCTCTGAATGTGACACCCTGCGCCTTCTTCGCTGCGATCCCCCCCTCTGTAATCTGAGCAGGATCATCCGACGGCACATAAACCGTTGCATGACAGCTCACCGGGACCCGGATCTCCATTATAAAATCACCACTCTCGTTTCGCCAGGTGATGCCTCCCTTACCATAAGGGGTCATGTTGTTATAGGTAACGTACTCCATCTCATCCACCGGTTGAGGCCGGAAAATGATATGGCGGTATCCGGGGTCCAGGGGATCGGGCTGCATACCTGCCAGGTTCCTGTAAAACCAGACCAGTCCGCCCCCGAACATGGGATGGTTGTGAGAGCCACCCTCGTCCCAGTTTTCCCGGGTGGTGGTGGAACCCAGTTCAATCCAGTGTCCATAGGAGGGCTCAGTTCTTTTATTCATAGCCGCAAATGCCAGGTCATTCAGTCCGTTTTCAGCCAGTACTTCGAAAAAGAAGCGTGTACCCAGGATCCCGGTATCGAGGTGTCCCTCGTTCTTCATGATCCCGGCTTTCAGTGCAGCCAACACGTTCCCATACTGTTCCTCTGGAACTCCCATTTTCAAGGCAAGGATATTCCCTCCGGCATCGCCATATGATCCGGTTGTCTGGTCATAAAACCTCTCCTGAAATGCCTTTTTAGTGCAGCCGGCCAGCGCCTTATACTCTTCAGCCTCACTCCCGGTACCCAGGGTCGAGGCAGTTCTGGATGTAATGTCGGCACAATACCACAGAATAAAGGTATGTACCATTTCATCGGGGATCAATTTCCCCGGAGGCAACCATTCACCAAGATTATACCACCTGACAATGGAGCCATCATTACCTCTCCTCTGGGAATGCATGATCCCGTCTTCATTGGTCCATGTAAGCATATAGCGAATGTATCCCTTCATGGCCTCGTAGTTATCTTCCAGCATATCCCTGGAACCATACTGCACATAATATTCCCAGGGCATCACACATATGGCTGCTCCCCACGCAGGTCCGCCTCCACAGCCGGGTTCCCAGGGTGCCCCATTGGGTACATAGCCGGTTTCCTGTATCTGGGCCCCTCGCATATCCCCGATCCATTTCTGGTAAAAGTTCTTTGCATCATAATTGTGCAATACCGTATTGCAGGCTAATTCTCCATCACCTGTATAACCCGAGCGTTCGCGGTGAGGACAATCGCTGGCAAGTCCACCATGCATATTGTCGGTCTGACTCCTTCTCCAGATTCGGTTGATCCCATTGAACAACTCGCTTGAAGTCTCAAAGGTGGCAGATGGCCTGATAAATGTATTGACAGCCTCTGCGGTCAGCTGCTCAGATTTCAGCTCCCCCGGCCAGTTTTTGATTTCCACACCGCTGAATACAAACCAGTTAAAGCGCGGGGCATAGGATTCCGGCCCATCTCCCCTGAAAATATAGCTGTTTTCTCCTGAATAGAGATTGGCTTTTGGTATGATCTCAATCCTATGACCTCCTGGTGCTTCCACATTATTGAACCTGACCCAACCGGAAATCTCAATCCCAAAATCTACATAATAATGGCCCTCACCCAGTCGCTCGATCAGTACAGGCTCAAGTCGCTGGGTCACTTTGTCGGGTTGTGAAGTATGGGCCACCAGTTTACCTTCGGGAGCGCTCCTGATCGCAGATCTCTCCCATTTTGAATCGTCGAACCCGGGCATACACCACCCGGGCTGCTCCTCCCTGGCATCATAGTCCTCCCCGTAATAGACCATGTTCATCAGGATGGGGCTCCTGGAAGCGGTCCAGGAAGTGTCACTCAGGATTACCTCTTCTGTACCGTCTTCATAGGTAATATACAGCTGACAAAGGAACCTGGGAGTACCATAACCTTCGTCCCAGAATTTGGCCGGATTATAGAATCCGTTCCCGACAATGCTCCCAATGGCGTTACCACCGGAGTTTAACTGATCCTTCACATCATAGGCCAGATACATGACCCTGTATTCAGTGAAGTCATCCGGTAGCGCGATCAGCGCATCCTTAAGCTTGGGCCTTTTCCCATAATTGGTCTGGTTGGGTACCAGAACGTCATCGCCCACTTTTGCCCCATTGAGCCACAATTCAAAATAGCCCAGCCCGGTCACAAACGCGACCGCACTTTTAACCTTTTTATTTAACTGGAACTCTTTTCTGAACATGGGTGCCGGGGGACCGAGATCTTCCGGTACCGCGTCGGGCCAGGATGGCCTGGGAAGGGCTTCTTCTCCCTGCCAGGGAGCGCCGATCCACTCCGCTTTCCAATCATCCGGCTTCAGCAAACCCATCCGCCACCTTCCTGCATTACTCCAATCTGAAACCACTCCTTCGCGGTCCCACACCCTTACCTGCCACCAGCACTCTTCTCTCGATACCAGCTGTTTACCCTGATATTTGACACGGGCCGACTGGTCCGAAAGTTGTTTTCCGCTATCCCAGAGATCGGGATCATCCAGCTGCTCCGGTGAACTTGCGACCCTTATCTGCCATGCAGTCTGTGACTGTCCTCTTTCATTCTCCCCTGCAATGTTGATCCATGCCAGATGAGGCTGTGGAACATCCACTACAGCAGGGTACTCCAGGTATTCGCAGGTAAGCTGACCGGGAACCAGGGATCCCTTGCTTAATGATCTGTCAGGGGCACAACAAGTCAGGAGTGCCAGAAAAAGAATTCCGAAAAAATGTTTCATGGGATATTTGCTTAGTTTAACTAACTCCATTGCCGGTCCCAGGAGCGCCTCTCGTTCCACTCCTCCGTGGGTGCAAACAGTTCCTCCCCCTTTTGCAGGTGCTCTTTGACCGCCTCCTCATTCAGTTCCACACCTACCCCCGGTTTCTCGGGTACTGTTACATATCCATTCTTCACAAATGGTTTGTCCGGTCCTGTTACCAGGTCCTCCCACCATGGATTATCAACCGAGTGATGCTCCAGGGCGATGAAATTCTCGGTCGCTGCCGCTGTATGGACACAACCCATAAAGGTGACCGGTGAAGAGGCATGGTGCAGGGCCATCGCCACCCCATGCTCCTCGGCAAAATCGCCGATCCGTTTGGTTTCCAGGTACCCGCCGGCGGTCACCGGATCAGGCTGTACGATATCCACCGCCCGTTTTTCTATCAGCTCCCTGAATCCTTCTTTCAGGAAGATATCCTCCCCGGTCAGCGTAGGTACCTGGATGGCCTGTGAGATCTCTTTCCACTGGTCGGTATACTGCCAGGGGATCAGGTCCTCCAGCCATGCAATATTATAAGGTTCAAAGGCCTTCCCAAGACGGATCATGCTGTTCAGTCCCATATGGCCCAGGTGATCCACTCCTACCGGGATCTCCCAGCCAATAGCTTCCCGCATGGCCGCCACATATTTGACCATTTCCTCGATCCCCTTATCTGTGATCTGCACCCTGGTAAAGGGGTGCATCGTAGATCCATAGGTCCCCCTCTGCTGGTCCCAGCCCCGCATATCCCCCCAGAACTCTGTATTGGTCAGTGTCCCCGGAATATCCTGTATCAGCCCGATCCCGATATCCATCTTCATAATGGTGAATCCCTTTTCAAGCCTTCCCTCCATTTTTTCAGCAAACTCCGAAGGGTGCCTGACCGTGGGAGTATCCACATAAATCCTTACCTGGTCCCTGTATTTCCCTCCCAACAGCTGGTAAAGTGGTACATTATATACTTTCCCTGTCAGATCCCACAGGGCCATTTCCACCCCCGAGACCCCTCCGCCCTGCCGTCCGTGACCGCCAAACTGTTTGATGATCTTAAAAAGCCTCTCCACATTACACGGATTCTCACCCAGGATGCGGCTCTTCAGCATCAGGGCGTAGCGCTTATCGGCACCATCCCTGACATCACCCAGTCCGTGTACCCCCTGGTTGGTGTAGATCTTTAATATTGGTATATTCCCTACCTGTGCAATCCGCATATCCGTAATTTTCAGGTCCGCCGGTCCCGAGTAACGGCTTACATCCTTTGTCAGGTAATCAATCTGTTCCTCTGCTGAGGCATGCATCAACATACCCAGGCCCAATCCCCCCAATCCGGCCTTTTTAATGAATGATCTTCGGCTTTTCTGAGTTTCCATAATAGGTTCAATTGGTATAAGCATACAAATTATTAAAATACTTTATATCTTCCCTGTCCATCTATGAATAAAAAGAACCTTTCTACAATGAAAAAGTACCTGATCCTTACAGCAGCAATATTCCTTGCATTGTCTCAGACAACCAGCGCACAGTTCTTTAATACCGCTGAGGAACTGATCTATTACACAAGCGAATGGACCGGCGAAAGATTCGATGATGGCCGGCCAAAGGTACCTGACGAAATTCTTGAAAGAATGAAAAAGGTTTCCATTGAAGAGGCCTGGGGTATCCTTCGTTCTAAAGGTTACAACAACCAATTCGAAGGTAACTGGGTCATTCTGCATGATGATCAGCCTGTTGTTGGCAGGGCGCTGACCGCCCAGTATATGCCCGGAAGGCCCGAGGTGATGGATCGCCTTACAGAAAATGGACATCGACAGGGTCGTATTGGAGCCATGAACTCCTGGCCCATCGATGCACTCCAGCAGGGTGATGTCTATGTAGCCGATGGATTCGGAAAGATCGTGGATGGAACGCTGATTGGCGATAACCTGGGTAATGCCATCTATGCCAACTCAGGCAATGGTGTAATTTTTGACGCAGGAGTGCGTGACATGGAGGGACTGGCAGAGATAGAAGGATTCAATGCATTTGTAAGGGGCTTCGATCCCTCCTACCTGATGGAGAGTATGTTGATGGGTATCAATGTTCCTATCCGGATCGGAAGGGCCACCGTTTTCCCCGGCGATGTGGTCCTGGCCAAACAGACCGGCGTCCTTTTCATCCCTGCCCACCTTGCTGAAGAGGTCGTGGTAAGAGCCGAATTTATCATGCTGCGTGATCTGTTCGGACACGAAATGCTGAAGAAAGGCGTCTACACACCTGGCGAGATCGATGGCCGGTGGACCGATGCGATCAAAAAGGCTTTTCTTGAATGGGTGGAGAACAATCCTGATGAGCTGCCGATGTCAAAGACAGACCTGGACAATTACCTCAAAGATAGAACATGGTAGATTTGTTTTGGAAAGAACTTTAATGGTTTATTACTACTTTTACTCCTGGAATTTAAACCTGTCAATTCGTCTTATATGAAAAAACTGATTCTTGTTGCTGTTGCAGCTCTCTTTTCCGCCGGTCTGTTTGCCCAGGGTAGTGGATTTGGGCTCGGTGCTGTATTTGGAGAGCCTACCGGACTGAGTGCCAAAGTGTGGTCCAGTGACAAAACCGCCATTGACGGGGCTTTGGCCTGGTCCTTTTACACTCCCGGATATCTTCATATACATTCGGATTTCCTGATCCATAATTTCGATCTGATCGATGTGGATGAAGGGCAGCTTCCGTTCTATTTTGGGATTGGTGCCTTTATAAACTTTGCTTCCGACCTGGGACTGGGTATCCGTATACCTCTGGGCCTTGCCTATCATTTTGATTCGGCCCCGCTGGAGATCTTCGCAGAGATTGTGCCCGGACTGAGTTTACTCCCGGCTACCCAGTTCTATCTTGGAGGTGGCATAGGTATACGTTACTACTTCTAGCCGGGAAGATCTTTAAAATGTAAAGCCTTCTAATTTATATATTATCTTTATTGCTGTTAACAAGTCAAAAAAAATTCCATGAAAAAATTATCCATAGTATTCTTATGGGTGGCGGTACTGTCTCTATCTTCCTGTTCGAAAAAAACACCTGAGTTCGTACAGAGTATACCAGATGACGCCATTGCCGTGGTCTCGTTGAATCCCATGCAGATCCACACAAAAAGTAAAATCAACACATTTGCCTCCATCAAGGAAAAAGTAAAAGATGAAGTCTGGGGGGTGATCATCGAAGATCCGATGAGTACAGGACTTGATGTTAATGAATATGCCTATGTGTTTTTCCGGATGGAGGAGGAAGGACCCATTATTGGCCTGACTGCCAGAATGAAAGATCAGAAGAAGTTTGAAGCAACGCTTACCAGTATCCATGAAGGAATCGGTGATGAGTTTCAAACGAATGACATATATACCTGGGTGCAACCGGATAAGGAGGGGATCATCGGCTGGAACAACAAGCAGTTGATTATACTGGCTTCACCTGATCACGATGAATTTGAAACCTCCTTTTTTACAGGATCACTGGATAAGATGTTCAGTCCTGTCAAAGAGGAATCCCTTACAAGCCTGGTTGATTTCAAGGATTTCCTTGGAAAGATGAAGGACCTTAATCTATGGGCCTCTTCTGATGAGATGTTCGATATCCTTAAGAAAATGGGGGGTGATAAAATCCCGGACATCCCTGTTTCCCTCTATAATAATTATGCCCAGGTCTTTGTCGAATTTACAAACGGAGCGATAAATATTAACGGGGAAACACATTTCAGCGAGGAAGTTGAAAAAAATATCGAGGAGGTACTCGTTATGAAACCCGAACTCAACGAAAAGATGTTGGCCCTGGCGCCCGGGGGAAATCTGCTGCTTGCTGTGGCCGGATCCATGGACCTGGCTAAATTGGAGAAGCTGGTTCAAAAATTCGCTCCACCTGAAATTGATTCTGTTGGCAACAAGATAGAAAAGGCCACGGGGATGAATATCAAGGACCTGCTGGCATCCATTTCCGGCGATTTTACTATTGCCATCAATGGTGTGGAAGGAGAATCCATGATCCCCATTGAGGTATTCCTGGGAATCGGCGTGAACGGAAAAGCCCTTCAGGAGAAACTGATGGAGAGGGTAGAGGGGATGGCACCAGTGGAAGAGGAGGGCGATTTCTTTATCATGAACATGCAGGGTAATGAAATCTATATCGGCATCATTAATGATGTGCTGGTGCTTACCAACGCAAAAGGGTATAAGGATGCCCTGAAGAACGATGCCTTCACCCCGCCACTGAAGAGCTCCCGTTTTGGTGACTTCGCCGACGGATCAGTTGGTTTGTTTGTGAATCTCAACCTGGACGATTATCCGGCTATGGTGCAGGGATTCCTCAGTCAGAAACCCGAAAGAAAGCACTGGGTCGAACGATTAACCGATCCATTTGATTATATCGGTATTTCTGCCAGTAATTACAAAAACAAGATGGTTGTTAAAACCAGCGATCCGGGGGAGAATAGTCTCTATACCGTTATGAAAATGATCGCATCTCCGGAATAAGCTTCAGGACCTGAATCTTTGTGCATGACCATCCGGTTTGAAAAAATGATTCCCCTTCCGATGCTGGAGCAGGATACTTCAGGTTCGGAGGTCTGGGAAGCTGAGATGCTGATACTGGAACAGGGGAAGTTTTACGTTGTTGAGGCCCCTTCGGGCAAAGGTAAAACAAGCCTTCTCTCCGTCATTTACGGCATACGCACCGATTTCCAGGGAGGAGTTTACCTGGATGACCGGTCCCTGGGATCATTTTCCCTCAAAGAGTGGTCGCAAATCAGAAAGAAACAACTCTCTTTTATATTTCAGGGCCTTGAACTGTTTGATGACCTGACAGCACTTGACAATATTTTTCTGAAAAACAGGATAACCGGTTACCATTCCAGTGACCGGATCATGGAAATGGCCAGTGTGCTTGGCATTGAACCGTTCCTGAACAGAAAAGCCGGTATACTCTCATTTGGGCAACAACAGCGGGTCGCCATCATTCGGGCACTCTGCCAGCCTTTCAACTTCCTGCTGGCCGATGAATGTTTCAGTCATATGGACCGGTCAAACAGCCTGACTGCTTTCCATTTGATCCGCGAAGAGTGTGAGGCACGTGATGCCGGGTTGATCCTGACCTCCCTCAACGAAACCGAACTCCCCAGTACCGATACCAGGTTAAAGTTATGAGGCTCCTGTACAATATATTGTGGAAGGATCACAGCAGGGCTCATCTTCTGGGGGCATTCCTGGGAACCCTTTCCGGATTTGTACTCCTGCTCGCCGGTATCCAGTTCTATACTGATTTCAAGTCTGTAATCACAGAGAACCGCGACTTGCTCGACCCTGAATATATCGTCATAAACAAGAAGGTGGATATTGGTCAGACGCTGGGGCTGACCAGGTCGGGATTTACACAGGAAGAGATCGAGGAGATACAGGACCAGCCATTCGCCGACCAGGTATCTGCTTTTATCTCCAACCAGTTTCCGGTAAGCGGATATACAGAAAACGAGAGATTTCCCGATTTCTATACTGAGCTGTTCTTTGAAGCAATACCCGATGAATATATTGATGTAAAATCGGAAGACTGGCAGTGGGACCCGGAAAAGGGGACCATCCCTGTGATCATTCCCCAGGACTACCTCAATCTCTATAACTTTGGATTTGCCCCGAGCCAGGGACTTCCACAGATCCCAAAGGGGGTCATCTCCATGATCAATTTCAAACTGAGGCTGCAAGGTGAAGGGCGCGGAAACTATGACGACTACCAGGGGCGGATCGTAGGCTTCAGTAACCGTGTGAACTCCATACTGGTTCCACTCGATTTCCTGGAATGGGCCAACCAGAAATATGGTTATTTCAAAAAGAGCGATCCATCGCAGTTGATCCTCGTCTCGAAAGATCCAACCGATCCCAACATCATCCGGTTCCTGGAGGAAAAAGGATATGATACCATCAGGGAGAAACTGAAAAGCAGCCGTATGAACATCATACTCAAGTTCGTTATCAGTTTCCTGGTCATTGTAGCTGCAATCATCATTGGACTTGCCTTCCTGGTATTCCTGCTCAGTCTCCAGTTGATGATAAGCCGGTCATCTGAAAAGATAAGGAGACTGAATAAACTGGGCTTCCATTACAGGGAGATCAGCCGGCCTTATATACTGTTACTGATACTTTTAATGGCCGGAATCACAGGTCTGTCACTGTTTTTTACCTCCCTGCTTGCAGGGCAGCTTCATCATAATGCAGCAGCATGGAGCCTGGACATCTCCCAATCATTGCATGGCATTATTTATGGCACAGCCCTTGGCCTGGTACTCCTTATATCTGTTGCCAATGTGGCAGCCATACTGATAAGCACTAAAAAGCTCTGCAAATAGTTTGCGCCATTCAAATTAATCGCTATTTTTGCATCCCCAAATATTATTATAAGGCAATATGGCACATCATTTATCAGCAAAGAAGAGGAACAGGCAGGCAGAATCAAAGCGAGTACAAAATAAGTATTTTGCAAGGACTACAAGGAACGCCGTGAAAAAGCTGCGCGAGACAACCGATAAGGAAGCCGCGACAGAACAATACTCTGAAGTTGTTTCCATGCTGGACAGGCTGACTAAGTCCAATGTGATTCACAAGAATAAGGCATCCAACCTCAAGTCGAAGCTCGCAAAACATGTGAACAGCCTGTAAGGCCTTCACATCTATGATATTTCTAAGAGGCTGTATCTTAAGGTACGGCCTCTTTTTCGTTATACCCGCTGGTCGCTTAAAACCTTTGCTGGGTAAATGTTTATAGGCTCCCGTACGAGTATAACTTTCAAATAGGCGTTATTGGATGGCCTTTCGTGTTTAAATTTTCAATCTGTAGAGAGGGGACTTTTACACTGATGATTCTGTTCCTGGCATATTAATGATTAAAACAGGAACATGAAAAGTTACAATTCACATGCCCTGACCACCTGGGCGGTGGAGGAGCGCCCCAGGGAAAAAGTGATAGCCAACGGGGTGCAATATCTTTCCGATGCCGAATTACTTGCAATTTTACTGGGATCCGGGACCAAAAACATGGATGCAGTAGAGCTTGCCAGGCTGATTCTCAAGGGAGCCGGTAACACACTCCAGCAACTGGGACGGCAGGGTATAGAGGACCTGGTCAGGATCAAAGGAGTGGGCCCCGCAAAAGCAATCACCCTTCTTGCTGCCATGGAACTGGGCCGCAGGAGGGCTGGAATGCAGCACCCTGAAAAGATCCCGGTTAAATCCAGTGAGACGGTTTTCAACCTTTTCCATCCACTCATGGGTGACCTGGAATATGAGGAGTTCTGGCTATTAATGCTCAACCGTGCCAACAGGGTGCTGGGCAGGTTTAAAGTAAGCCAGGGCGGCCTTTCGGGAACAGTCATCGATACAAGGATTATCCTGAAGAAGGCCCTGGATAACCTGGCCTCATCCATTATCGTCTGCCACAACCATCCATCAGGCAACAAACAACCCAGTGATGCCGATGTAAAGATCACTGAGAAATTGAAAAAAGCTGCAGAGATGCTCGAGATTAAATTGCTGGATCATGTAATTATTGCAGATAAGTCCTATTTTAGTTTCGCAGATGAAGGCCTGGTTATTTAATCAATATTTACATCTTGGTACAGATCTTACTCACCATTCTCTTCAGTTCCTTTAAATTTGCCGCCACTTTTCCGCTGGCAGTTGCCAGGTTTGATTTCAGTTTCCTGGAGACCGTTCTCTGGACCAATGTAGGGGGCATAGCAGGAATCTACTTCTTTGCCTACCTCTCTGAAAAACTGATAGCCTGGTGGAAGTGGTTATTCAGAAGCTCGCGCCGGAAAAGGCTCGAAGAGAAGAAGGAGAAAAAGAAGATCTTCACCAGGAGGAACCGGAGGATTGTGAAGATCAAACAAAAATACGGACTGATCGGGATTGCTTTTATTACACCCTTACTGCTCTCAATTCCGGTGGGTGTCTTTCTGGTGGTCAGGTATTACCACTCCTCCAAAACCAAATACATCTATTTGATCGGATCCAACATCCTGTGGTCAGTTATCTACACGGGTTTTTACATGTTCTGGATGGATCTGCTTTTCGAGCGAATCTGAACACTTACCCATGGAAGATCGGGATCACACTGGTCTGATCCGGACAGAGCTGCAGCATTCTGGCAATAGAGATCCCGGTCACCGGGTGGATCAGTTCAGGAGCAATCTCTGCCAGCGGCAGAAGGACAAATTTTCGATTTTCCATGCCGGGATGTGGCAGGGTTAACCGGGGGTGATCCATCTGAATGGTGTCATACATCAACAAGTCAATATCGATCAGCCGGTCACTGTAATCCGCACCCTTTCTCTCTCTGCCCATCTCCTTCTCAATTTCCAGAAGATGATCCATCAGGACGAGCGGATCCATACTGGTTTGTGCCATTAAACAGCAGTTGAAGAAATGGTTTTCACTGGAAAAACCCCAGGGCTCAGATTCATAGTACCCCGAGCGTCCTTCAATCTCTCCTGCACGGCTTCCAATAAGCGCTATCGCCTTATCCATGTTTTGCTGCCTGTGACCCAGGTTACTTCCCAATGACAGGTATATCCGGCTCATGATTTCTTCAACTAAGGTATTTATTATCAGGCACATTTTTAGTACATTGCTGCTTCAAAAAAACCAGATATGAAAAATTTCCTTAGCAGCCTGCTGGCAACCCTTGTGGGATTGATTATCATGACTATTGTTGCCGTTCTGATCATCATGGGTATTGTTGCTGCAACCACTTCAAAAGAGGTTCCGGAAGTGAAAGAGAATTCACTCCTGGTCGCCAGGTTTAATGCGCGGATCCTTGACCGCACCAACGAGGATCCTTTTGCACTCCTTTTCTCAGGCAACTTTATGTATGATGAAACGATGGGACTGAACCAGATCCTGTCTGATCTGGATAAGGCTAAAACCGACGATAATATTGAAGGGATCTTTATGAATCTCGGAATGGTCAATGCCGGAATTGCAACACTGGGGGAGATCCGGGAGGCCATAATCGATTTTAAGGAGAGCGGGAAATTTGTCTATGCCTATTCCGATGCTTACACTCAGAAATCCTATTACCTGGCTTCGGTGGCTGACAGTATATATATGGCGCCGGGAGGGATGTTCCTTTTTAACGGGATGAGGGCCGAGGTAATGTTCTACAGGAAAGCCCTGAAGAAGATAGGGGTTGAGATGCAGGTGATCAGGCACGGGTCCTACAAGGGAGCTGTGGAACCCTTCCTGAGGGATGACCTGAGTGATGAGAACAGAGAACAGATCGAAAGTTACGTCGGGGCACTCTGGAATAAGATCGTTGAGGATATTTCAGTAAGCCGTGGTATCTCAAAAGAAAAATTGAACCAAATTGCTGATGAGCTCGCCACTATTGATTCGGAAAAACTTAAAGAGACCGGGATGGTTGACGGGCTGATCTATTATGATGAGATGCTCACCTTAATGAAGGAGAGAATGGGAGTGGAAGAGGAGGATGACCTGGAAGCCATTTCACTTCAAAGGTATAAGGATGTACCCGTAAAAGCAAAAGAGAAAAAAGAGTACAGCAGGGATAAAGTGGCAGTCATTTATGCCATGGGCACCGTGGTGGATGGAAATGCCGGTGAGGGGTATATCGGGTCTGAACGAATCTCCAAAGCGATCCGCAAGGCACGGAGAGACAAATCGGTAAAGGCCATTGTGTTCCGGATCAATTCAGGAGGTGGCAGTGGATCGGCATCTGATATCATCTACCGGGAAGTGATGCTTGCAGCAAAGGAAAAACCCGTTGTGGCTTCCATGGGCGATGTAGCTGCTTCCGGAGGTTATTACATCGCTGCTGCAGCCGATACCATCCTGGCCGGACCCGCAACCATAACCGGATCCATAGGGGTATTTGGCCTTTTCCCCAATGTGCAGGAGCTGATGAATGAAAAAATCGGGATCACCACCGAAGTGGTTAAAACCAATAAAAATTCCAATATCCTCAGTGCCACTGATCCTCTTGATCCTGACGAGCGTGTCATCGTTCAGAAGATGATCGATGATTTCTATACCAATTTTGTGACTGTTGTGTCCGAGGGCAGGGGTAAAACCTACGATGAAATTGACGCCATTGCAGGAGGGCGTGTTTGGGCTGGAGCCAATGCTCTGAAACTGGGCCTTATTGATGGGTATGGCGGACTGGAGAAATCGATCGAAGTTGCTGCCGAGATGGCAGGATTGGATCAATACCGTGTTCAGTCGCTTCCAGTACTTGAAGATCCGATGACAGCTATCATGAAACAGATCACGGGGAATGCGGTTGTGCGGGCTGATCGTCTCCTCAGAAAAGAACTGGGTGATGATTACCATTTCTACAGGAAACTTCAGGATATCCGTAATATGCAAGGTATACAGGCCATCATGCCCTATGAAATTGAAATTCATTAATTATTTATAAGGCAGAGCCATACGCGAAATAGGTAATCCTCATCATGATTAAACCCGGTCATCATAACTGGAAAGTTATATTCATCCCGTTTTCATGGCTTTACGGTTTAGTGGTCTGGATCAGGAACATCCTTTATGACACGGGCATATTCCGTTCCACAGGGTTTAATATTCCAATTATCTCGGTGGGTAACATACACGTGGGCGGTTCCGGGAAAACACCTCATGTGGAATACCTGGTTGAACTGCTCGGTCCCCGGTTCAGTATGGCCACTCTGAGTCGCGGTTACAAAAGGAAAACCACCGGTTTCAGGATCGTATCAAAAGAGTCGACCCCCGGTGAGGCAGGAGATGAACCTCTCCAGATCAAAAGGCGCTTTCCCGGGATCACTGTAGCAGTGGACCGTCACCGTACCAACGGAATTGAGCAACTGATGCAACAGTCCCCCCCGGTTGATATCATACTGCTGGACGATGCCTACCAGCACCGCTCAGTCCAACCAGGGTTTTCAATCCTCCTTGTCGATTATAACCGGCCGCTGGAATCGGACCGGTTGTTACCGGTAGGAATGCTGAGGGAACCTGCCTCCAACCGCAGCCGGGCCAACATCATCCTGGTAACCCGGACTCCGGAAACTCTTAAGCCCATCGAGATGCGGGAGTATGTGAACAGGCTTGGACTCTCCACAGGTCAGCACCTCTATTTCACAACCATGATATATGGAGCCCTGCTACCGGTTTTTCAGGGCGCACCGGACAGGGATGCAGCATGGTTCAAGAATAATGTTGGAGCCGTATTGATTGTTGCCGGCATTGCCAATCCCCATCCGCTTAAACAATTTGCCCGGAGTATAAATCTCAATATTTTTGAACTCTTTTACCCAGACCACCATGCCTTTTCGCATAGAGATATGTTAAATATCCTCGAGAGGTACAGGGACCTGAAGAAGGATCATAATGAGATCCTGGTGCTGACTACTGAGAAAGATGCTACGAGGCTCCTGGACCACGAACCTGAACCTGCACTCAGGAATTCCCTCTATTCAGTGCGTATTCATGTGCACTTCCTGAATAATGATAAAGATGAATTTGACCGACAAATACTGAATTATGTTAACAGCAATAAAAGAAGCAGTATCCTTTATCAGGGAAAAGATTCCTGAAGCTCTCGACACCGCCATCATACTGGGAACCGGGCTGGGACACATCGTTGATCACCTTGATGTTCAGCATGTGGTGGATTATGAATCCATCCCGCATTTCCCGGTCTCAACGGTGGAGAGTCATGCGGGCAAATTGATCGCAGGCAAAGTGGGTACAAAAAACGTACTGGTCATGCAGGGAAGGTTCCACTATTACGAGGGATATGAAATGCAGGAGGTGATATTCCCCATCCGGGTTATGAAATTCCTGGGCATTAAGACACTGATCGTCTCCAACGCGGCCGGAGGTATGAATCCGGAATTTAAGATCGGCGACATTATGGTGATCAACGACCATATCTGCCTGATGCCTAATCCGCTCATCGGAAAGCATGACCCCGAACTGGGAGCAAGGTTCCCGGATATGAGCCAAACCTACGACCAGGAATTGATCCAAAAGGCGAGGTCCCTTTCAAAGAAGCTCGGGATACCGGTCCGGGAGGGGTGTTATGTGGGTGTTACCGGGCCAACACTGGAAACTCCCGGTGAATACCGGTATATGCGTATAATCGGGGGCGATGCGGTTGGTATGTCAACCGTACCCGAAGCCATTGCCGCCCACCAGCTCGGCATCAGGATCTTCGCCGTTTCCGTGATTACAGACCTGGGAGTTCCCGGGAAGATCCAGAAACTGACCCATCAGGATGTAATCGATGCTGCTGAAAAGACTGCGCCCAAACTTACCGAGTTGATCATTAACCTGATTGCTGAATGATAAAACGAACCGCGGACGGATTTGAAAAAGGAAAGGTGCTCACCTTCTCCGTGGTTCACTTCATGCACGATTGTTATACAGGGTTCCTGGCACCAGCCCTGCCTTTGATTATTGACAAGCTGGGGATCAGCTATGGGATGACCGGATTGCTGGCGGTTATTCAGCGAATTCCCTCTCTTTTCAATCCTTTGATCGGTATCATTGCCGAAAGACCGGTGATGCGCTATATGGTGATCTTCTCACCGGCGCTCACTGCTGTATTCATGAGCCTGATAGGCGTGGCACCCGGATATACATTCCTGGCCATATTGCTCTTCTTTTCGGGGATCAGTTCCACACTCTGGCATATCCCCTCCCCTGTGATGGTAAAACAGCTTGCCGGTACACGTACCGGGAAAGCAATGAGTTACTTTATGGTGGGAGGAGAACTGGCACGGACAGCCGGTCCTATGATTATCCTTGGAGTGATCAGCTGGTGGGGACTGGAAGGGACCTGGAAAATGATGCCGTTCGGTTTTATTGCTTCATTTATTCTCTGGTTAAACTTCAGGAACGCCAATTTTACTCCGGCCACTTCCTCCAGGCAGCACCAGGAGGGCAGCTACTGGAAAATTTTCCTCCGCTTCTCGGCCGCTTTTATACTTTCAGGTGGGTTTTCCCTCTTCCAGGCAGGTATGAAGGCATCTGTTACCTACTTCCTGCCCACCTTCCTGACCTCCACGGGAAACTCCCTGGAATATTCAGAGATCGCCCTGACCGTAATTCAGCTGTCAGGCGCCATAGGTGCCCTGTTTGCAGGAACGATCAGTGACCGGATAGGGAGGGTCAGGACCCTTCTCATCATCAGCCTGGCTGCGCCTTTGCTTACCCTCCTGTTTCTGAACCTGAAAGGATTCTGGATCTTCCCCGTACTGCTCCCCCTCGGGTTCGTCATCTTTGCCCCCACGGCCGTGATGCTGGCCATTATTCAGGAGCTGGATACTGAGAAAAAGGCTTTCGTGAACTCCATCTATATGACACTTAATTTCTTTGTCAGTGTGATGGTCTATCCCGTGATCGGTACTGCGATCGACAGGTTTGGATTTTTACCGACCTTCAGGTTCATTGCTTTCCTGGGATTTGGAGCTGTGTTGATTGTACTCTTTACCCGCAAAGGGCTGCAACGTGTTACCGGTAAACCAGTCCAACCGCCCTCCTCCTGACCCAGTGTTCTCCGGTAGCCGGTTGATATCCCCGGATGTGTACCACATAAAAATCCATGGGCAGTATCATGCCACCCTCTCCCTGCCCATCCCAGGTATAGGTGACCGATGGACCGGCCAGGTCGTTGTTGGCCAGGATCCTGACCCTGTTACCCTGCAGATCGGTAATGAATAATCCGATCACCCAGTCCTGGCTCCCGGTCGTGATCGTAATACTGAGAAGGTCGTTGTACCCGTCATTGTCCGGGCTGAACACTTCCGGCTGCACTCCTACCAGCTCTTCCTGATCACCACTCAGGGTCTTCTGCGAATTCTCCCTCCCCGGTGTGGCATACCCTTCAATAGAGGCCGCCGAATGCCAGTTATCCGGATCCATCCCCGACCGCTCAGATGAGACCCGTTCCAGGCTGATCCCCCTGAGATCATCGAGCAGCTCCATATGCATATGCTCATTGTAAGTTGCCATATCGACTATATTACCGGCCCGGTCGGTCAGGTAAATGGTCCCGCTGCTCCTTTTCATCCCGTGCACCTCCTCCACCTCCACCCAGCAACCCGAAACGGCCAGCTGGTAGACATCTTCAAGTTGCTGAACACATTCGGTAATTACCAGGTACTGCCCGGGTAAAACCAGCCTGGAGTGGGAGGCTAATGGCTGTGGTTCGTCGGGGGGCCCTCCCTCCTCCACCAGGTGTATGGCCAGGTCCTGCAGGTCGTAGAACCTGTCTCCCGGTAGGTAAAGCTCCACATATGCCGGGTAATCCTCCTGAGGATCAAACATGATCTCATTGATCAGTACAGATCCATATACCGGTTTGGACAGTTTCCCGGCTTTTATCTCCCGCGCTTCGGCAGGATTACCCGGACAGTCGGTCCACCCGGAAAGGGAAAGCACAAAGCTGGCCCACTCACTGAAGTCCTCCTTGAAAGTGAGCTCCATCATATCTGAAAGCGGATCAAGGAGTTTTACAGACTCCGGTATCATTCCTCCGGGATCCAGGCGTATGGATGGGTGACTGCCTTCCGGGAACCTGATGGGTTCGGAAAAGTGCAGCAGGAAACTCCCCTGTTCCTTTATACCCGCATACAGAAGCACCGGCGGTTCCAGGTCCGCCAGCTGCGAACGGTTGCTGTTGACCTGTCCGGGAGTCCCCCCGCCGGGATCATTGGAAAACTCCCAATCAGAAGAGACCATGCAGAGGCGTTCGGGATCGGGGGACTCAAGCGACCACCCACCCTCCTTCTTCCATTCCGGACCGTCCCACGGCACCCTGTAGGAAATAGCATACACCAGCAATCCCACGCTGTCATAAAGAGATAATAGAGCTCCTTCATTGGGAAGCGTGATCCCGCTTAACAGAAAGAAATCGCCCGGAAGCAACAGATGGGGATCCAGCAGATAGCTCCGCTCGTTCACCTTCAGGAGCCACCCCTTCATATTTATGTCATAGCCCGAGCGGTTATACAATTCCAGATACTCTTCATCGTACCGGACAGTCGGATCGGGATCGGCCATTATTTCACTAAATACCAGGTCTCCCCATTCGGCATCATTCCGCATAAAACTGACCAGGGTATCATGCAATATATTCCCGTCAGGATCCTCAATATCCTTTATCCTGAGTTGATGGGGTATACGGTTAGGAATATCCAGGGGAAATGTGAGGATATACCCCGCCCCCTGCATCTGGATCGAATCCGGAATAACTCCCTGCATCTGGATCGAATCCGGAACAATTCCCCCCGGCCTATCACCGGAGATTAAGCTGAATGCGTGTGAACCAGGTTCAGCCACAGTTTCAGAAAAATCAACCTCAAGGCTGCGTTCATTCACAACCTCCACCCTGTTCACAAAAGGTGCAATGGTGTCCTTCTCAAAATGCCCTTCCATTATGAGCCGGTCCATCCATAAACCCATGTCCCTTGCAGCACTGTACCTGTATCGCAGGATCAAATACCGGCCCCGTGGGATCCAATCCAATGTGCACGATCCCAGCAACTCCGGAACCTGGCTACCCGGGTCAGGGGACCAGTAAAAGTTCATCTTCCCCAGTCCAACTCCCTGCAGGATGAACAAAGGGGCCTGATCTGTCCCCACCTGTTCCTGGAAGTTCAGCGGGGTGGAACACAATTCCATAACCTTACCCTCATTCACGCTCCAGATCTTCACCAGGTCGTCCGATCCTGTGAAGTTCACACCCACTACGACCCCGCTTACGAAATGAGGTTCTTCCTGCCAGTTATCAAGCTCAGCCGCCAGGGCTACCTGCCAGTTATTCTGGGAGCTGGGCGCATAGGCATGCCTGATCCGGAAGGAGACAGAGAAAGAATCCGTCAAACAGAATGGGTCGTGTCGGAATGCCAGGAAATCACACCCTTCTAAAGTGTTATCGTAACAGTGATGAAGGGATGAACTTCCCTCAATGGCTTCTATAGAATCGCAGCACCAGCGGTCTAACGGGATCTGTTTCCACTCGCTGAACAGGCAGCACGATCCCGTTCCGGCAGTATCGATTTCAAAATCAAAACGGTACTGCCCATAGATCCCAACGGGCAGAAATAAAAAAATAAGCGCTACATGTTTTATAAGAGAGAAAAAATGGTGAATTTTGCAGACTGATAACTTAAGATTCGCGATCATGAAAGTAGCAGTAGTCGGTGTAAGTGGTGCCGTTGGACAGGAGTTCCTGCGTGTACTCCAGGAAAGAGCATTTCCCCTGGATGAACTTGTACTGTTTGGTTCTTCCCGCAGTGCAGGGCGCCAGTATACATTTAATGGTGAGACCCTTATTGTCAAGGAACTTAAAGAGAATGATGATTTTAAAGACATTGATATCGCATTAACTTCAGCCGGGGGAGGCACGTCCAAACAGTTTGCTTCCACCATTACAAAGCACGGGGCCATAATGATAGATAACTCATCCGCCTTCAGGATGGAGAAGGATGTTCCCCTGGTGGTCCCTGAAGTGAATCCACGGGACCTGCATCATCTTCCCAGGAACATTGTGGCCAATCCCAACTGCACTACCATCCAGATGGTGGTCTGCCTCAAACCAATCGAGAATCTCTCTCACATCAAACGCGTCCATGCTGCCACCTACCAGGCTGCCAGCGGGGCCGGCGCAGCAGCTATGGCCGAACTGGAAGAGCAGATCAAGCAGATCGCTTCAGGCAAGCCGGTCACTGTTGAGAAGTTCCAGCACCAGCTGGCTCTCAACCTGATCCCACATGTAGATGTGTTTACCGAGAACGGATACACCAAGGAGGAGATGAAGATGTACAATGAATCGCGAAAAATCATGCATTCTGATATTGAGGTCAGTTCCACATGTGTAAGGGTGCCGGTGCTCCGTAACCACTCCGAGGCTATCTGGGTGGAGACCGAGAAGGCCCTTAACCTCAGCGATGTAAGAGTGGCTTTTGAAAATGCTGACGGCATTACGGTGCAGGATGATCCGCTGAACAATGTCTATCCCATGCCGCTGGGATCAGCCAGCAAGGATGATGTATTCGTGGGAAGGCTGCGCAAGGATCTTTCCAATCCCAAGGGAATCACTTTCTGGTGCGTAGGCGATCAAATCAAAAAAGGTGCTGCGCTGAACGCTGTTCAGATAGCGGAATATTTGATTGAAAAGGGACTGGTCTGACCCGGTTCAGTAAAGCAGGTCGTTGTAAGGATAGCGCTTTACATGGATCTCTTTGACCTTCTGGTAAAGCTGGTCCTTAAGTTCATCTATATTTGATTTCTGCAGTGCAGAAATAAACAGGGCTTCAGGGTGTGTGCGGACCCATTCCCTCCTGTGATCCTCCAGGCTCAAGTTCTCCCTTGTGACAGGGGTTAGATCATCCTCATCCTTCTTCACATAGGAATAGGCATCTGTCTTATTGAAAACCAATATAACCGGTATATTCCCTCCTCCGAGCTCTCCAAGGGTGGTTTCCACCACTTCGATCTGCTCTTCATAGTTGGGATGCGAGATATCCACCACATGTATCAGTATATCAGCTTCACGCACCTCATCCAAAGTCGATTTAAAGGATTCCACAAGATGGGTGGGTAATTTCCTGATGAATCCCACCGTATCGGAGAGCAGGAACGGGAGATTTTCAATCACCACCTTTCGTACCGTTGTATCCAGCGTGGCAAAGAGCTTATCCTCGGCGAAGACATTGGATTTACTCAGCATGTTCATCAGAGTGGATTTTCCCGTATTGGTATATCCCACCAGGGCCACCCTCACCATTTTACCACGGTTCTTTCGCTGGACCTTCATCTGTTTATCTATTTTGGCCAGCTGCACCTTCAACCTGGAAATTTTGTCACGGATGACCCTGCGGTCGGTTTCAATCTCCGTCTCACCAGGACCTCTCAGCCCGATCCCCCCTCGCTGACGTTCCAGGTGCGTCCACATACCGGTCAACCGGGGCAAGAGGTACTGGTACTGCGCCAGCTCGACCTGCGTTTTGGCATGGGCAGTCTGTGCCCGGCTGGCAAAAATATCCAGGATCAAATTGGTACGGTCAAGGATCCTGCAATTCAGTTCTCCTTCAATATTCCTGAGCTGGGATGGAGTAAGTTCATCATCGAAGATCACAATATCGATCTCCTCCCGGACGACATACTCCCTTACATCGTTCAGTTTCCCGGAACCGATAAACGTTTTGGAATTGGGCACATCCAGGCGCTGGGTGAACACGGCACGCGTTTCTGCTCCTGCTGTTTCAGCCAGGAAAGAGAGCTCCTCCAGGTAATCCGATGCCATTTCCTCGGTCTGGAACTGACTGATCACTCCGACCAGTACGGCACTCTCCCGAACAGGTCTATGGTCCCAATATTCTCCCATGTTAATAGATAAGGACACAAAATTAGCAAATTACTACAGACTTTTCATTCGGAGCTGAAATCCGTTGCAAGCAACGGATTGTAGGCACTCTCATTGAAAAGTCCTCCGCCCGGAGGCTTTCAAAAAAAGAGCCCCCATCATTGAGAGCTCTTTGTAAAACTTTGAGTCGAATTTAGAATTCCGTGGCTTTCCTATTTGATCAGTTGCCTGTTGGCAAAAATGGCGTTACGGATAGCCGGTTTGATGGTTTCGGTGCACATCAGTACCATATCCACATCTGTGGGGAACGGGATCTTTTCCTGCTGTGTTTTCAAAAGCGCCTCTTCTGTAAGGGCACCTTCATCACCAATGGACCTGGCCGAAGAGTGATCAAACTGGTTAGAAGCTCCGAAAGGCTCTTTCTGAAGCAACCGGCTTGGATTGATCGATTGAATCTCCACTTCTCCCTTGATCTCCACGCTTTTGAACTGATGGGTTTCAATCAGGGTACAGTTGATCTCCTTGAATTTTTGCAGTTTGATATCGTTACCGGCTGTATCTCTCATCACATTCCCATTTGCATCCAGCACATATTCGAATCCATCGGAGATGTTCTTCGTGAAGATCTGGTCCTTATCCTCAGTTCCATCCGGTGACACCGCAATGGAGAGCAATTTAACCAGGACCGCGTAATCATAGGCCACATTATCATCCACGTGTTTGAAATTATATTCCACCCACTCATTGTCGAGCCCCCTGGTATCAAAGGAGATCAGGTCCTCCTCCACCATTGCAGGCAGTTGCAGTGGGCTCTGGTTATTCACCTCCACGATCACCCTGCTGATTCCCTTCATACGGGCATCATAGATCAGTTCATCAATGTTTTCAAATTGACCTCCACTGTATTCGGATGCTTTTTGAAGCTGGTAATAGGCATTGCGATAGTCCTCCTTCTGAAGGGCATTTTCCAGCAGGCTTTTTCCGTTATTATAGAAATAATCAGCTGCTTTACGTTTGGATGCTACTAACTCTGCATCATAATCCACATAGTCATAGTTATAGGTTTTCCCCTCGACGGTCAATGGAGTGACTGTTCGAACCTGCCTCTGGCGCTCTTTCAGCATGTTATAGCGGCTGAAAATCTCGTCATAGTTATCCGGATTGTTCTCTGCCTTTAAAAACTTGATCCTTTCCAGGTCCCGTTCATTGGCCAGGCGGTATGCACGATCCATTTCAGCGGCATCATTTGCATCGGGTTTTTTGATCAGCTTCTTTACTGTTCTGTCGATCACTGCATCGTAGTTACCTTGCTGTAACTTCTTTGTGGTGGATCCACAGCTGGTCATCAGTATGCTTGCAATAAAAAGAATAGTTAACTTCCGCATGGTTGTAAATTTTTGTTATGACGGTTGTATATACGTGACTTAGTCAAAAAAGTTCCCAAAGTTTATCCAAAAAAAAGCCGGCTCACGGCCGGCTTTAATAACATTGGATAAAGAAATCTACTGAAGTACAAAGTTAATGGGGAAGGTAAAGAGGACCTTCACTGCTTTTCCCCGTTGTTTTCCAGGTGTCCATTTAGGGGAAGACATAACCACCCTGACAGCCTCCTTGTCCAGAGCCGGGTCAACGCTACGCATAACAACAGCATCTACTATCTTCCCTGTTTTATCCACGGCAAACTGAACGATCACACGCCCGCTTACGCCGTTTTCAGCTGCAATTTCAGGATACTGCAGGTTTTGTGCGATGTATTTTCTGAATTCAGTTGCAGGGTCCCCGCCGTTAAAGGTTGGCATATCCTCAACGATATAGAATACTTCCTCTTCCTCAATATTTTCTGAATCATCACCAAGCATACTTGTAAAGTCGTATTCGGTGTTTTCATTAGCTTCCATGTCGAAATCGAAGTCATCTTCGATCGTAACATCGTCGTCTACTATGTCAAGCACCTCGGCAACCTTGGGTTGTTCGGGCTTTGGTTCCGGTTTCGGCTCTTCTCTTCTGGTAATCTGCATCATCTCATCTTCCATCTGGATATCAGAAACAACATTTTCATCGATGTTATTATTTTCACCTTTTGTCCATTCAAAGGCTACCAGCACAATCGCAAGGGTGACCACCAATCCGATCTCGACGAACATCCCCTTCCTTTTCTCCAGATCAGCCGATTTTGATTTCTTGTTTTCCATTTCGCTGTAAATTTAGGCAATAAAAATAGTGATTTACTTATGATATTTCAAAAAGAATCTGACCAAACGTACAATATATAACGGAGATACTACAAAAATTCTGCCAATCTATGGCTTTGAACTTGCATTTTTTTTAATATTTTTGCCTCGCGTTGGGGCATTAGCTCAGTTGGCTAGAGCGTTTGACTGGCAGTCAAGAGGTCATCGGTTCGATTCCGATATGCTCCACACAGAGGATCAAAGGGTTGTAAGCTTTAATGTTTGCAACCCTTTTTCTTTTAGCCGGATTCTTGCCAGATAGGTCGGATATTAGCTTAAAGGAAAAAGATTCGTGATAGCCTTCTGTATCTTCGGTTCGATCTTCAACATGCTTCTGATTTCGCTTAGGAACCTAGATCTGGACAGAATAGTGTTATTCCGTCCAGTCCGCTATAAAAACATTGGTGTCGTGGGTGCCTCCATTGTTCCTGTTCGAGGAGAAAACAAGTTTCTTGCCGTCGGGTGAAAAGATTGGAAAAGCGTTGAACGCGCTTTCCGAAGTCAACGGTATCAGCCCCGTGCCGTCAAGCTCGATCATGTAAAGTTGGAAATTGTATCCGCCTGTTTTGTAGTTACTTGAGAAGATGATTTTCTTGCCCGAAGGATGGAAGAAGGGTGCCCAGTTGGCATTTCCCAGACGGGTCACCTGTCGGAGGTCGCTGCCATCCACATTGCAGACATACAATTCCATATTCGTCGGGGCGACGACCCCTTGCAACAACATGTCTTTATATTCCCGGATCTCTGCCGCGGATTTTGGCCTGGAAGCCCTGAAGACCAATTGCTTTCCGTCCGGAGAGAAGAAAGCGCCACCGTCGTATCCCAGGTCCGAAGTAACCTGCCGTTTGTCGCTCCCGTCCAGATTCATTGTCCAAAGTTCAAGGTCACCGCTTCGCGTACTGGTGAACACGATCTTATCACCCGTCGGAGATACTGTCGCTTCCGCATCATAGCCCGGAGCATCGGTCAATTTTTTCAGGATCTTGCCGTTTTTATCGGCCAGGTAGATGTCGTAGGCATCGTAGACCGGCCATAGGTATTTTCCCTCCACATGGGGTACCTCGGGGCATTTCCTTCCGGAGGCATGGGTGGAGGCGTAAATGATATTCCCATCCGGCAGGTAATAGCTGCATGTGGTCCGGCCGTCGCCCGTGCTGACCATGGTAGGGGTATATGCAGCATTATCCGAGGCCTCTTTGATCTCCATGGTGAAGATCTGATCACAACCAAGGCCCCAGGCAGGGTTGTTGCTTTGGAAAACCAGTGACCTGCCGTCAAAACTGAAATAGGCCTCTGCATTATCCCCGCCGAAGGTGAGCTGCTGTAAGTTCGTCAGGTGGGGCTCGCTGCCTGTTCCCCAAGGATTGCGAAAGGAAGTCAACAACAGGATCGCGGTGAGCAGGACATACATGGCGACAGGTACTCGTGCTTTCGTAGAGACTCGTATAAGTATTTTAATGTCCTTTATCCGGACTAATTTATCGAAAATCGGGTCTGTTTTTATTTCCTTTCTGTTCATGATAGTTCATAATTATTCCCTCGTCAGGTGTAAAGGTCTCGAAGATAAATATTTCTTATCCAATTACGGACCTTTATATCCGTTTTAACGGATTTTGTTGAACCCACTGTTGACCAGCCAGTTTCGAACAGGAATTGGTTCCAAATTGGATGATGTGTCCCGAAGGGAAAGCAGATACAACCTAAGTTTACGAACTTGAATTTTGGTGTTTCAAATCAGAAAGAAGATAGGTAAATTGATCTTTCCTGTCACCTTTGTGCTTCGGCAGATTTATCAGTGATGCGACCTCCATCTCATCTCCTTAATCCAAATTCAAACTTATCACAAGCAAGCCGCTCAGTAAAAACAGCAGATTCAAGTATTTTTTCCTCTTTTCCAAAAGCTCAATTTTGCTCTAATTTTTTGAGCTTTCTTCTTTTCAATCAGTCCAAAATACACCAATAGAAACAGAACAATCCATAGTAGACCTTTTATAAGAAAAAAAAGAAATCCTATTATTCCTATGTCTTTTAAGAACTCCATTTAATTCGTAGAAATTAATGGCCCCTTATTACATACCAATTCTAATTCGTTAAGTATCGAAATGTTGAAATCGAATCCCTTGTTAACCTCCTCTGCCCATATATCTTTTTGAACGTTCCTTATTGATTGCACGGATTCCTCCATGTTTTCAAAAACATACATCCTCCCTTTAGAGGGCACTGCTTTTTTAATTGTTTGTCCACCAAACATTATAGCCAAATAGTTCAGATAGATATGAGGTAAGATTTGTTCGTAGGATAATGAACCAAGATAATCAACATATGTCATTGTACTGGTTAGAATTTGATTGGAAGAATATCCTTGAATGTTCAATTCTTCAATATCTTCCTGAACTTTCTCTGCCCTTCTTAAACTATCATGTGGCAATTCAAATCTCTCAATTGTCAGAAAAATTGGCAGTTGTTGGTTGAGATATAGCACATATTCATTTTTAGTAATTAATCCTTTAAACATTCTTGCGTTAAATGGCATTCTTTCAGCCTGCTTATGCTTAATATATGTCGCCTCTTTCAGTGGTATCATAAGTGAATTTATTGATCCTTCACAAATCTAGAATAATTCTAAATAATATGCAATTAAATGAAACAACCAGAAGCCAGAATTCGGTTCTATGCCAATTTTTTGCAAGGAAAAATTTTGGGGGATTTCTCCATTCCTTCTGGTATTTATCCTGTACTGGATCTATATTCTGTTTGTGATATAAAAGGCTTCTACTACAAAGAAACCAGACAAGTGGAAAAACGGAATAGTTGCCATAAGGGATCGAGTAGGGACTAAGGGCGGGCATACCCGACCTTAGCTCCCTCTCACACCACCCCGCATACGTTGTACGTACGGGGCGGTTTCTTTAAAGGTTAAACCGTAATTAACTGATAGATTAAAAAGGCCAATAAGTCGGAACCATTCCAGATTCATCGCTTCAGCAGCTTGGGGGGTGTTCGATAGCCTATACCAGCCTTTGCCTGATAGTGCTAAGATCCAGCATTGCCATTCGACAAGACCCCGTGAGCGAAGGAAGCGAACGATACCAATAGCACGTTTACATTGTTTGAGCCTATAGCATCTGATCCTGCGCCGTAGCCAAGACTCTATCCTTGCCAGATATTTCTTCATCCGTGCAAGTCTGAAGTAATTTAACCACCCCCTCAGAACTGGGTTGAGACCCCGGATTAACTGTTCCAGGCTCACTCCTTTGTTCCTCTGGGTAATGCATTGCAGTTTCCCTTTGAACCGATTCAAACTCTCTTGACTTATCCCCAGGCCGCCATCTATTAGGATTTTGTATCCTAAGAAGTTAAGTTCCCATGGCCTGCATATCCGACTCTTTTCCCGGTTCACTTTTAGTTTCATCCGGTTTTCAATGAAGTCGATTATGCTTCTTTCTACCCGTTTTGCTGCTTCCGCACTTTTAACCAATATAATCTGATCATCGGCGTAGCGTACAAAACGGTGTCCTCGAACTTCTAACTCCTTATCCAACTCATCCAGTACAATGTTGGACAGTAATGGGGATAGCGGACTACCCTGTGGTGTACCCTGAAGCCGCTGACTAAGTAATCCATCCTGCATCATTCCACTTCGTAAAAATCTGCCGATCAGGATTAATATCCGCCTGTCCCCGATTCGGGTCCCCAACGTCCACATTAAGCGATCGTGGTTTACCTTATCAAAGAACTTTTCCAGATCGAGGTCTACCACATGCCTGTACCCTTCAGCTACATATCCCGACCCTTGCCTTCAGCTAACGGTTCCTATCAACTTGGTCCGCTCGGGACTTGCACCCTATAGGTAAAGAACGTGCATGGCACACAAAAAAGAAACCGCCCCATACCTGGTATGAGACGGCCTCTTGCAATCTACCTGTTATAGAGTAGCATCCATTTTTATGGGAACACTACTCGGTAATAGAGAAACACTACTCTTTCATTATCCTGGTAACGCTGCTTATCTGATCGCTGTTGATCTGGATCATGTACATTCCAGCCTTGAACCTGCTGATATCAAGGTTAGTCTGAATCAGCCTGTCCCACTCTTCGATCAGAAGAACTTTACCGGTCATATCGACCACCCTGAGGGTCACATTGGTATGTTCATTGATCATATCAATGGTAACATATTCATGTGCAGGATTAGGATAAACCTCATATCCCGGGGTCTGTTCACTATTTCCGATACCTGAGGCAGTCACCGAATAGCAGTCAGAAGTATCGAAGCAGGCTCCCTGTGTCAGGATCACTGCATATTCCCCACTTAATGTTGGTGTAAAGGTACTTGCAGTCTCACCAGCTACAATGGAATTGTCTGCACAGTCGATCCACTGGTAGCTTCCGGTATTGGTTACTGTCAGCGTACCTTCGGAAGATGTCACCACAATATCTTCAACCTCCTGATAAGTCACAGTGAACTGGTACTGGGTGCTGTTGCCATTGCCATCGTCAACGGTATAGGTAACAGTTGTCACCCCGATTCCGAATATCACTGCACTGGCATCACCCGTTCCACTTCCAGTGGTTGCACCAGTCAGTACATAAGTGACCACAGGTATAGTGCAGTTATCCACTACATCAGTCAGTCCTATATCAGCCACGGTTCCATCACAGGTTTCAACATTGGCAGAACTGGTTGCGGTCGGAGCCGTAATATCATCTACGACCACATTCTGATCTATGTCAATCGAGTTCCCGTTGCCATCATCAAAGGTCCAGGTAATCACATAGCTCCCCTGGGTTGAGTAGGTCAGCGGATCTGAGGAAGTCCCTGTAATGGTTCCGGCACAATTATCCGTGGTGGTGGGTGCAACAGCAGTTACTGAGCACTCTCCGGTCAGATTGGCCAGCGTCGGAGTTACAGGTGGCGTTACATCATCCACGACCACATTCTGATCTACGTCAATCGAGTTGCCGTTGCCGTCATCAAAGGTCCAGGTAATTACATAGCTTCCCTGGGTTGAATAGGTCAGCGGATCGGTGGTGGTCCCTGTAATGGTCCCGGCACAGTTATCCGTGGTGGTGGGTGCAACAGCTGTTACTGAGCACTCTCCCGTCAGATCGGCCAGTGTGGGTGTAACCGGATCGGTTACATCAGCGACGATTACATTCTGATCCACGTCAATCGTATTCCCGTTGCCGTCATCAAAGGTCCAGGTGATTATGAAGGCCCCCTGGGTTGAATAGGTCAGCGGATCGGTGGTGGTCCCCGTAATGGTCCCGGCACAGTTATCCGTGGTGGTAGGTGCAACAGCTGTTACTGAGCACTCTCCGGTCAGATCGGCAAGGACAGGAGTAACAGGTGGTGTAACATCGGTCACTGTCACGTTCTGATCAACATCAATGTTGTTCCCGTTGCCATCATCAAAGGTCCAGGTGATCACATAGCTCCCCACTGTATTATAGGTCAGTGGATCAGTAGTGGTCCCGGTAATGGTCCCGGCACATGCATCCGTGGCGGTGGGCGCAACAGCTGTCACTGAACACTCTCCGCTCAGATCGGTCAGAACAGGCGCAACAGGTGGTGTAAGATCATATACAACCACATTCTGATCCACATCAATGCTGTTCCCGTTGCCATCATCAAAGGTCCACGTGATCACATAGAGTCCAACTGAGTTATAAGTCAGCGGATCGGTTGTGGACCCGGAAATGGTCCCGGCACATGCATCTGTAGTAGTGGGCGCTACTGCTGTTGTCGTACACTCTCCTGTTACATCGGCCAGCATGGGTATAACCGGATCGGTTACATCAGCGACGATCACATTCTGATCCACGTTAATGCTGTTCCCGTTACCATCATCAAAGGTCCAGGTGATTATGAAGGCCCCTTGAGTTGAATAGGTCAGCGGATCAGTAGTTGTACCTGTAATGGTACCTGCACAGGCGTCTGTGGTGGTAGGTGCAACAGCGGTTACTGAGCACTCCCCGGTCAGATCGGCCAGGACAGGAGTAACAGGTGGTACAACATCGGTCACGATCACATTCTGATCTACATTAATACTGTTCCCGTTGCCGTCATCGAAGTTCCATGTAATCACATGTATCCCCACAGTTGAGTAGGTTAACGGATCGGTGGTGGTCCCGGTAATTGTTCCGGCACAGTTATCCGTCGTAGTTGGAGCCACTGCAACCGTAGCTGAACACTCACCGGTTACATCGGCCAGCACAGGTGTCACAGGTGGCGTCACATCATCTACTATCACATTCTGGTCCACGTCAACGGTGTTCCCGTTGCCGTCATCAAAGGTCCAGGTGATCACATAGTTCCCCTCTATATTGTAAGTTAACGGATCAGTGGTAGTTCCAGTGATGTCACCGGCAGTACAATTATCTGTGGTAGTCGGAGCCACCGCTGTAGCTGAACACTCACCGGTTACATCGGCCAGAGTGGGTGCTACGGGTGGTGTTACATCATCCACAACTACATTCTGCGGAACGATTATTATGTTACCGTTTCCATCATCAAATGTCCAGTTAACGATAAATATACCCTGTGTTGAATAGGTCAACGGATCGGTTGTCGTCCCTGTTATGGTTCCGGCACAGTTGTCAGTAGTGGTGGGAGTCACTGCAACCGTTGCAGAACACTCACCGGTTACATCGGCCAGAACAGGTGTCACAGGTGGCGTAATATCAAGGACAACCACATCCTGGTTCTGAGTTGAAATGTTACCAAGTCCGTCATCATAGGACCACACAACCGGGGTCGTTCCCTGCGTTGTAATCGGGAACACTGTAGTGGTTGTTCCGGTAACCGCTCCTGTATTCAGGTCAGTTGCAGTGGGAGTTATGGGTGTTACCGAACACTCCCCTGTAGCATCGGGTAGTGTAGCCAGGTCCGGAACAGGAGGAGTCAGGTCCGTTATATGAAGGGTCCCTGTCCCACTTCCTGTATAAAATGGATCATCAACTACAGCCAGTACATCATAATCTCCAACAGCAACCGGCAGCGTTGCTGACCCGTTGTAAGTAACTACTACTGTCAGGGGTGTGGGAACTGTTTCTACAGTTGCCGCGATCCCGGCACCGGTAAATTCCTGTGTTAAATTACTCAGAATTACAGATGCAGCTGACCCGGTAACACGCTGGAGGCGTGAATATTTCACCGGCTGAATCGAATCATTTCCCGGCTGGATGGCCGTGATGATCGTCTCTCCAAGACCATTCACCGATGCTGTCGAATCAACAACGGAAACAACCGCCGGATTGGATGAAGTATAGTGAATAGGAATAAGAGGAGAACTATAGGTAGTACGGGCGTGATAGTAAAAATCCGGTGCCCCCCCTGCCTGATCCACCAAGGGATCGAACGTCATGTTCTGAGATCTCTTAATGGCCTGCTCATAAGTAAATGATTCCAGTATGCCTCCATCCATAGAGGTGACTGAACCTTTTGTATAGCTGGCAAAGAACGTGTAGTACTCTGTATCATATGAAGGAGTAAAATGTACCACGTAGGTCGATGAATCTCCATCTTTCCACTCCATTGAGGTGATCGTAGGCTCAAAGGCATCGGCATACACGTTAAACTCGCTCTCTTTACCGGACGGATCGGACATTTTCTTATCAAAAAGAAGTTCGACCCTGTCAGATTCATAACAGACCTCCAGGAAAGTTGGGGCTGTTACTGGTGATACATTGACCATATAGGTTACATCGGGTGAAGGCCCTGTACCATCGGAAAAATGAAAATTGAAATTTCCAACACTATTTCCGGCGGTTCCGTTTGCACTGTATACCACCTTGAAATTTCCATCGGTCACAACCGTAGGCACAGTTGTAATCGGAGCCCCCAGAACCCCGCCGCTAAACTGATACAATGAACCCTGTGCCGGGAGGGCAGTTATGGTGGCAGTCTTAGCACCACCGTCTCCTCCGGTATAGTTAAGTTGCAGTGTATCCAGGGTGGACAGAACCACATTAGCAGTTTGAGGAACGGCTGTCAGAGGTGGTGAGGCACTTGTTTGGAACACCCATCTCTCTGACCATGACTCATATCCCTGTGAATTCTTTGGATAGACGGACCAGTAATAGGTTTGTCCCGCGGGTAAAACATAGTCATAGGACAGAGCCGTCAGATCAGCTGAAGTATGTACGGGTGAACTCAGGTCCGTGTTATTGGAAACAACCACAACATAGCTGTTGGCATTAGCTGCAGCTTCCCATTCAAAATGGACTGATGTTCCAACCGTTGAATTGTAAGCCGGGCTGATTAATTGAGCACTGGTAGCCAGCGGAATTGAATAATTCAAATAAACCCCATCATACGGGGCATTGTCATTGAAGGTATAGGTGCCTCCTGAAGGCTGGAATAAAATGGCCTTTCCGCTCTTAACATAACCAGCTGTATTATAGGAGACCTGTACACCGATTGTGCCATCTATATTTTCTAAACCAATAGAAGCTGAATTACCGCTGGCGAGTGCGGATGACAGATCAACGATGCTCCTGTACTGGATCTGTATATTGTTGGAACCTTCATACAGGATGACCTGGAAGGTCCCCACCAGGGTAGGAGTGGCATAAACATCCATGTTCCTGAACTGGATAATACATTTCCTGTTGGGATAGGCACCTACAGTCTGAAATGAGATGTCTCCCTCTTCGCTGATCGCAATATCATCCCAGAAGGGGGCGATGAAATCATTGATCGTATCAAGAGTAGGAATGGGAACGTTTTCATAGGACAGGGAGGTATCCGAAAACATCACCAATCCATTTGTCGTTACCCAGAAGTCACTGTAAGTATTCCCGAAGAAATCAAAATCGAACTCGATGGGGTAGGGCCCGAATGATCCATCATCGAAAAGACCAAACCGGATTTCATTGCCCACATACTGTATTTCATCAGGCAGGGCATAAGTTACTGACATGACCGCTATAAAAAAGAGCGTCATCAGAATTTTCAATCTTTTGGGTAAAGTATTCATCATATTTCAGTTTTTAATTAGTTATGTTCCGAAGTTGTCAATTCAGGAGGGCGACTAAAAAGTTGATTAATTCATCATTTAATTCTCGAGTACGCTCCTGGCTTCCAAAGGGAATTTGAAAAGTATTAAATAAATCGCTCTGAGTTAAATTACAGACTATAAACTTGATAAAGTCAATTATCCCTGTTACGGATAGCCCGATTTCTTTGGACCTGATGAAGGAGATGGAAAAATACTCGTTCAAAATAGTTGACAAACCAGCTCTTTTAAGCCACAAAATGCCATTTTCGAGTGATCTGTAGAACCACTACTTTAAAACGGATGGATTCAAACAGGTTAATATTGTTAAATTCCGTGGTCGTTGAACACAATTCTTTGCCCGGGTAGCTAGAAAATGCAAAATTTCCTTACCCGGGTCCCTTTATCTGTTTTAAGGATGACCATATACAATCCGGCAGTATATCCTGTCAGATCAATTTCACATGTTGGATCATATATGTGGGTTGATTGCAGCAGCTCTCCATGGATGTTATAGACTCCTATAGTGGAGGGCCCCGTTAATCCGCTTATTTTAAGCATTTCCGTTGCTGGTACCGGGCCGATCTCTATGAAGTCATTCTCAGGGTCCCCTCCCCCGGATGCCAGGTCAATCGTAAATGCGCGTTCCTCCTGGTTCACAATGATATTGAAAGTCAAAGATCCTTCCCGGTTAAAAGGGATCTTCATCAAAACCTCCCCATCCATTGCAGGATATTTGGTGCATAGTCCGATCCTGTAATTGGTACCTGTGGTATTGATGGCTGACATATACTCCTCATTCAACGCTGCCGGGGACTCCAATATTCTATCTTGATTGTTGAACTGCAGGTTGAATCCGTACAATTCACCGGTAGAATAAAATACTATATATTGATCGACAACCTCTCCAAACACACCTGCCAGAGGTGCCGATTTAGCCGACTCGGATGAGAAACCTGAAATCAACCCGGCAGAATATCTCAGGATCAAACTGGCATCATAGGCTGTAATACCTCCCGTTCCATCAACATTGGCAGTACTGTCACGCCAGGTCTCCCAGGGTAAGGGGTCAATTTCCGGCAGTGCATCGATCCCCACTGAATATTGCAGGGTAAGAGCTGCGTCATAAGCCATGATCATGCCATCATCGTCCACATCGCCAGGGGTAAATGATTCGATGGTGAAACTCCCTCCACTTGTCGGGACAGGGATGATACCGTTGCCCCAAACATCAGTTCCACCTCCCAGGGTAACGGTCACAACACCTTCACTTTTAGGAATCTGGTAAGTATAATTGTAGATTGTGTCGTTCACACGGTTCATTTCAGCATCTGCCAGTGACACCGCTCCGTTCATGGATATGGTTACAGGATCTGATATGCTGATGGGATCACTGAAAGTTGCGGTTATAATAAGTATATCTGTAAACCGGTTGACCGTATTACTGTAGCTTACAGTAGCCGTCGGCGGGCTGTTCTCGACTATGTTGACCGAACCATTGGTGATGTGCTGTACCGTAATGGTGTTGAACCAGGCTTCAGAGATAATCAGTTCGGTGGTTCCCGTTGCCAGCGAACTGAACCGGAGCCTCAGCATTTCACCTTCGCCCTGGAGCGTTGATATTGACATATAACTGATTGAGATGATTCCCTCAACAGCAGTATTAACAGCAGCTTCACCTCCTTCGGACAGTGTGCCGGAAAGTGTTAACCCGGTATATTCCAGCAATCTGTTGTCGTAGGCCAGGTCGAACTGGTATGATATGATACCATCTTCCGCTGTAAGGGCACTGACTAAAACGGGCATCTCCGCCTGTTGCCCCAGCTGAATGGTTTCATCGATCATGGAAATGCTATAATTGCCCGGTGAAACAGTATCGGGGGGAACAGAACCATTATGCGTTCCCGGATCACAATCGGCCACGTTAGCCGGAGAGATCGCCCATTCTCCTGCCAGCCATACAGGGCTGGGTTCCAATATGTCTTCGACCCTTTCAGCCCTGGAATCTTCATATTCCCACAATTCCCCTGTCCCGTCTGTGTCAGGCGCACCATATATATCCTGGAGCACTCCCTCAACATGATCACCCTCACGGAAAAGAAAATAGGCATCATTGCCATTGCCGGTCAATATACCGCTCAACTGGTCAGGAGCAAATCCAAATATCGCTTCAAAACCTGATCCGCCGATCACAAACGTAGCATTGGCCATGACCGTTCCGGTCAACCGGAGGTCGCCCCATGAAGTTCCGCCGTTACTCTGTCTTGACAGGTAAAATGTGTTTGAGTCGAAATCAAGGGCTTCACTGCCCGGGTTATAAAGCTCAACGAACCTTCCTGTAAAATCATCGGCAGGGTCTGTGACCTCCGAAATCATCAAATGATCCTGGGCCTGGCTGGGAATTGAAAGAACCAGCAATACACCTGTGCAAACCGTGTGGAAAAAACATTTTTTCATGATCTTTTTACTGATTCATGTGACGAACAACCAAAATATCGACATGAAAATTTTGGAGACTATTTTCACATTCAATAATCAAAATTTTATCGTTGGACTGACAGATTGATATGATACATCAAACTTTGATTTTTAGGCCCTTCTATTGTTTGTTCATTGCACTGCTGTTTTCTAAATTGCCCTTTACCATAAACTTGAGATATTTTACAACTTGAAACCAAAATCTTCATATATGACAACGCTCTACAAGCATATTCTGACCGTGATATTATTGGGGTTTTCCCTATCAGTTTTCGCTCAGCCAACTGATCCAGCCACGGTTTCTGCCACACCAACATCAATTTGTGCAGGCGAATCGGCTACACTGACCTATACTGGCGGAACAGGTGATACTTTCAGATGGTACACTGCCTCCTGTGGCGGAACACTGGCAGGTGAGGGTAATAACCTGATAGTCTCACCCGGTGTTACCACTACCTATTATGGCAGATGGGAAACTACCGCTCCCGCTTATTCGAACTGTCTGACAGCCACCGTTACGGTGACTGCATTACCGGTCGCTCCGGTCAGTGTTTCGGCAACACTAACCACCATCTGTAGCGGAGCCTCCGCCACACTGAGTTATTCGGGAGGTTCAGGTACAACATTTGTCTGGCATACCGGTGCCTGTGACGGCCCCATCGTTGGAACAGGCAACGGCCTGGTGGTAATGCCGTCCACGACGACGACTTATTATGGCCAGTGGCAGACCTCATGTGGTGTTTCAATCTGTCAGTATATAACTATAAATGTGAATCCCTTACCGGTAGCTCCTGTCAGTGTATCGGCAACACAAACAGGTATCTGTAGCGGAGAATCCACCACACTGAGTTATTCAGGGGGTTCAGGTTCTACATTTGTCTGGCGCACCGGTGCCTGTGGCGGAGCCACCATTGGAACAGGCAACAACCTCGTGGTAATGCCCTCTGTGACAACAACATATTACGGTCAGTGGCAAAACGGATGTGGTAATTCAACCTGCCTCTTTGTAACTATAACTGTGAGTCCCTCGCCGGTAGCTCCAATCAGTGTAGCTGCAACTCAAACTACACTTTGCAGCGGGACATCAACCACGCTGAGTTATTCCGGTGGATCGGGAGATACCTTTACCTGGCATACCGGTAACTGCGACGGACCAACCATCGGTACGGGCAACAACTTGTCAGTATCGCCTACTACAACTACAACATATTATGGCCGGTGGACAAATGGATGTGGAAATTCTGCTTGCCAGTATGTAACAGTTAATGTCAATCCCTTACCTGTAGCTGCAAACAGTGTAGCTGCAACGTACACATCTGTATGCGCGGGAGGTTCAACCACACTCAGTTACAGCGGGGGATCCGGAGATACATTTTACTGGCACTCAGGTTCATGTTCAGGACCCGTTGTGGGTACGGGCAATTACCTGGATGTCATCCCAAGTACTACCACTACCTATTACGGCCAGTGGACCAACGGTTGTGGGGCATCAGCCTGCCAGTTCATAACCGTTTCCGTAGATCCGTTACCAACAGCACCGACCAGCGTGGGTGCCTTACAGACAACCATTTGCTATGGCAGTTACACCAACTTAACCTATACTGGTGGTTCCGGGGCAACTTTTGGATGGTACACAGGTTCATGTGGAGGTGAACTGGTAGCCACCGGAAACAATGCATCGGTATCACCTACTGTGAACACTACCTATTATGGCCGGTGGGAGACTGGCTGTGGCAATTCAACCTGTCTGACAGTAACTATAAATGTGACCCCGCTGCCGACTCCACCACTGAGCGTCTCTGGTTCGCTCGCAGAAATATGTGAAGGACAATCCGTAACACTGAGTTATACAGGCGGGAGCGGGACCTCCTTCCACTGGTATGCAAATGCATGCGGAGGTGTGGCAGTTGGTACCGGCAATAACCTGTCGGTTTCTCCAACCCTGTCCACAACCTATTACGGACGATGGGAAAACAGTTGTGACCAATCCGCATGTTTAACGGTAGATGTCATTGTGAATCATATCCCTGTAACGCCTACTTCTATAAATTCAACACAAACAACCATTTGTGAAGGTGATGCCATTACACTGAGTCATACGGGTGGTTCCGGAACCACTTTCAATTACTTTATAGGCTCCTGCAACGGACCCTTGCTGGGTACCGGAGATACCTGGGTTGATTCCCCAACGACGACCACTACCTATTATGGACAGTGGGAAACCGCCTGTGGCGCATCGGCCTGCCAGTCCATTATCGTGAATGTACATCATTTCCCCGTGCTGCCCACCAACGTGACAGCCACTCAGACCAACATCTGTGCAGGAGAATCCACCACCCTGGTTTATACCGGAGGAAGTGGAGATACGTTTACCTGGTATACAGGAGCATGCAGGGGAACTTTTGTAGGTACGGGTAACAATGTTGAAGTGAGCCCGGCTGTTACAACCACCTATTACGGGCACTGGGAAACCGACTGTGGCTCCGGTGCTTGTTTGACTGTAACTGTATACGTCAGTAACTTCCCGACAGCTGCATCCAGTGTGAGTGCTTTACAAACCTCTATCTGTCAGGGCGAATCAACCTACCTGAGATATACAGGTGGATCCGGGGACACTTTTCTCTGGTATACAGGCTCCTGTGAGGGAACACTGGTCGGTTCAGGTAACAATATGTTTGTAGCCCCAAATGTAACAACAACCTATTATGGATTATGGGAAACGGAATGTGGCCATACTGCCTGTCAGAGTGTGACAGTTACAGTAGTACCTTATGTACTTCCTCCAAATACTGTCACAGCATCTAAAACAGGAATAAATGAAGGTGAATCTGTTACCCTGAGTTATGGCGGTGGAAACGGTGACATTTTTAACTGGTATACGAACTATTGCCACGGAACACTTATAGGAACGGGTAATGACATTGTAGTTACACCCACTCAGACTACGACCTATTATGGTTCATGGGAGAATAGTTGCTTCCAGTCTGATTGCGATTATGTGACCATATCGATTAACCAGCTTCCGGAACCTCCCACTAGTGTAAGTGCCTCCAGAACAGACATTTGCCAGGGTGAAGGGATCTCATTGAGTTATCTTGGCGGTTCCGGTGAAACTTTCCTCTGGTATGCGGGATCCTGTGGGGGCAACATGATTGGAACGGGGAACTACCTGACAGTTTATCCTTCTACTACAACAACCTATTATGGATTGTGGGAGACCATTCATGGCCAATCCGTCTGTCAGTCAGTTACGGTTAATGTGAAGCCCTATGTGAATGCTCCATACAGCGTATCTGCAAGCAATACCAGTATCTGTGACGGAGAATCTGTGACGTTGACCTATGCCGGCGGGTCCGGGGATACATTTAAATGGTATTCCAATAACTGCCGTGGAACATTGATAGGTACGGGTAATAACCTTCTGGTTACACCAACCCAGACAACCTATTATTATGGCGCATGGTCAAATAGTTGTTATGAATCTGATTGTGAGTGGGTAGGAGTTACATTCAGTCAATTGCCAACCCCGCCGGTCAGTGTGAATGCAACATCAACCCAGATATGCCAGGGCGAATCTTCCAACCTGATCTATTCGGGCGGATCAGGGGATGTTTTCCAATGGTATACGGGATCCTGTGAAGGCACCATGATCGGGACGGGGAACTTCCTTCCTGTGTATCCCTCCAAAACCACTACCTATTATGGATTATGGCAATCTGATTGTGGCCGGACAGAGTGTGACTCGGTTACTGTTAATGTGGATAGCTATGTACTTCCGCCGGTTGGAGTATTTGCATCCAATGCAACAATCTGCAGGGAACAATCAACCATCATCTCATATGTGGGCGGAGAGGGAGATGTCTTCTACTGGCATTTAAATAGCTGTAACGGACCGGTAGTGGGGACAGGTAATGACCTGAAAGTATCTCCAATGGAGACCACCACATATTATGGCCAATGGACGAATGATTGCTACAGTTCGGATTGCGCCTATGTAACCATTGTACTTGGTGCATGTGCCACTGGAATTGGCGATATCCCCGAAGGCTTCGATGATCTGATGATTTATCCGAATCCGACTTCTGATATGGTCTATTTGAAATCATCTGGAAATGAATTCAAAGATATCGAGGTGTCAGTGGTTGATATGGCCGGGAAGCTTGTATTCCTGGAGAAATATGATCGGTTTGGCAGTGATGTCCAGTATACTGTCGATCTGTCGAATGCACCCTCGGGTATGTATTTCCTGAAGGTTCGCAATTCGGATATGATCAGGTATGAGAAAATTATGAAACGCTAAACAGTTACCTGGTAAAAAGTACCGCGCTCCTGTGATATGGTTGTCACTTTACCGGCTTCCTCCAGTACTGCCAGGTATTTATTGATCTCATTGACATGCAGACCAAGGATCTGTTCCAGATCCGCCAGGGTACAGGGGCGCCTGGCAATGGTCTCCATAATGGCGTTTTCAACATCAGTGCGGTAAGCCTTCATCTGGTTCCGTTCTTCGGGAGGTACGATAAACTCAATATTGTCCACCCCGAACAGCGCGGCAATCTCCTCCAACCGGGACCTGGATGCGGGATTTAGACCTTTCACACTCCCCGGGCGGTCAAGGGTATTTAGCTGGATCCGTCCGGGTTTGATCTTTGAAACTGCCTCCTTCAGTGCCTCCAGGTTCTCCCGGTCATCATTATAACCCGGGAGGATCAGGATCTCCAGCCATATCTCCCCCTTGAACTCACGGCTGAAACTGATCAGTCCGTTCACGTAATCAGAGGCCCTGAACATGCGCATTGGCCTGTTAATCCTTCTTAATGCGCCGTCTTCAGCTGCATCCAGAGATGGCAAGACCAGGTCGGCATGCATCAGCTCCTCCCTCACCTTTGGATCCCCGAAAAGGGTCCCATTGGTCAGAACAGCTACCGGAATTGCCGGACGGATCCCTTTAAGAAATGCAATTACCTCTCCGATATGGCTGTGAAGTGTCGGCTCCCCCGCACCTGAAAAAGTCAGATATTCCGGATCGGGATTATTTCTGAAAAAATGATCCAACTCACTATAGACTTCACTAACCGGAACATATTCTTTTCGTTCCCGGGTCAGGGTTGTGGTTGGCCCACACTCACAATAAACACAGTTTAAAGTACAGATCTTATGCGGTATCAGATCGATGCCCAGCGACATACCCAGGCGTCTCGAAGGTACAGGTCCAAACAGGTGTTTATACATGATGTTATCTGAAACTTACAAAATAAAACAGATATCTTCAGTCTGCAAAATGGATCCCCTCGCGAAAAAGGCTATTAAAGACCAAACAAATCGGTATCTATATTGTCTTTGAACTAAAGATCCCGATACCATGAAAAAAATAATATTGATCACATTGATTATGATGGGTCTGATGGTTAATGCCAGCAGCCAGGTAGTGCTTGGTGAAAAAGTGCCTAATTTTTCCGCCGTGGACCAGGATGGTAATAAATGGTCCCTCAAACCAAATCTGAAAAAATCAAATTACCTGGTCATCTATTTTTATCCTGCCGCATTTACAGGTGGATGCACTGCTCAGGCCTGCAGTTACCGCGATCAGAAGGGTAATCTGGCCAAAGTGGGTGCCAACGTGGTGGGTGTTTCAGGCGATTCACCCGAAACACAAAAGCTCTTTGCTACTGAACATGCCCTTAATTTCACCATGCTCTCCGATGAAGCGGGTAAGCTTGCTGATCTCTTTGAAGTACCACATGGCGAAGGCAGAACCATCCAGCATGAGATCAATGACAAAGAGGTTAACCTGACCAGGGATATAACCATTCAGCGATGGACCTTTATTCTTGACCGGGATGGTACGCTGATTTACAAAGATACCGAAGTGAATGCTGCCAGTGACAGTAGTAAAGTCCTTGAATTCCTCTCATCACTTTAGCATAGTTATTTAGATTCACTCTAATTAATATCGATAGTCATTGGCATTATATTGAGAATCATAAGTATTTTCATTATTTTGTTTTTGACTCCAATGGTTAATGTGCGCAGTTACGCATAATATTTGCTTGATTTTTAGAGAGTTGTTAAATTTGACCGCTAATCCTAATTGACGCAACCATGAAGCCGACCTTCCTGTTCGGGTTTGATATCGGATCGATTTCCATCAATACTGTTGTCATGGATAACAGTGGACAGATTGTTGAAGAGAGATACGATTACAACCACGGCAAACCCTTCGAAAAGCTTAAAGAGATCCTGGAGATCCTGGAGCAGACCTACTCCAGGGAACAGTTTGGTCATATCAGCTGTACCGGAACAGGCGGAAAACTGGCTGCCGAACTGCTGGGTGGCACCTACGTGAATGAGATTGTTGCCCAGTCGACATCCGTTTCCAGGCTGCATCCCGAGGTGAGGACCATTATCGAAATGGGAGGTGAGGATTCCAAACTGATCTTCATGGATGAATTGGAGAACAGCAGCTCCCGGCTGTCTGATTTCGAACTCAATACACTTTGTGCAGCCGGAACAGGTTCTTTCCTGGACCAGCAGGCTAACCGGATCGGTATTTCCATCGAAAAGGAGTTCGGGGAACTTTCACTCAAATCGGAATCCCCGCCCAGAATTGCAGGACGATGCAGTGTGTTTGCCAAAAGTGATATGATCCACCTTCAGCAGATCGCCACACCGGTACACGATATCGTCGCAGGGTTGTGTTTTGCTGTTGCCCGTAATTTCATCAGCTCACTTGGCCGTGGAAAGACCATCAGGTTTCCAATTATGTTCCAGGGAGGTGTCTCCTCCAACATTGGTATGGTAAGGGCGTTCAGGGATCTCCTGGAAGCCGGGAACGGAGATCTTATAATACCCGAACACAACACTTCCATGGGTGCCATGGGCTGTGTTTTTCACCACCTGGAAAAGAAGGGCTCAGTGGAAGAGATCCCTTACATGGGAACGGCTGAGCTCGATAATTATATTCATGGCGAGAAATCGAGGGGGAAATCATTTGAACCCCTTACACCTCCACAGTCGGATATCCGGAAAGAGGTGTATCAGATCCCTGCATCAGATGAACTTTATGAGGTTTACCTGGGGCTCGACATCGGTTCGCTGAGCACCAACGTGGTCCTGATCGACGATCAGAACCGTGTGATTGCACGAAGGTACCTTCCCACAGCCAGTAAACCCCTGGAAGCTATCCGCCTGGGAATGTCAGAGATCTTTGAAGAGATAGGTGACCGTGTGGTGGTAAAGGGCGCAGGGACCACCGGGTCGGGCCGTTACCTCACCGGCGACTTTATCGGAGCGGACCTGATCCGCAACGAGATCACTGCCCAGGCTACTGCAGCTATCGCTTTCGACCCCGAGGTGGATACGATTTTTGAAATCGGCGGACAGGACTCCAAGTACATCAGTATTGACAACGGCGTTGTGGTCGATTTCGAAATGAATAAGGTGTGTGCCGCCGGTACAGGATCTTTCCTGCAGGAGCAGGCCGAAAAACTGGATATCAATATTATTGAAGAGTTCGGGGAAATGGCCCTTGGGGCATGCAATCCGGCCGGATTGGGCGATCGTTGCACCGTATTTATGGAGTCTGACCTGAATGCCTTCCAGCAGAAAGGTGTGGAGAAAGAGAACCTGGTGGGCGGACTGGCCTACTCCATTGTCCACAACTATATCCAGAAGGTGGTACGCAAGAAAAGGGTGGGCAACCATATCCTGTTCCAGGGAGGTGTGACCAACAACAGGGCGGTTGTGGCCGCTTTTGAAAAAGTAACCGGAAAGAAGATCTTTATCCCGCCCCATTTTGATGTTACAGGTGCCATTGGTGCCGCCATGCTTGCACGGGATTATATCAGGGAGAACGGCCTGCAAACCAGGTTCAAGGGATTTGATATCAGCAAGATCCCGTATACGGTGGACAAGTTCACCTGTAAGGCTTGCTCCAACCAGTGCGAGATCCGAAGGGTAAGGATTGAAGGGGAGAAGAAACCGCTATTTTACGGAGGCAGGTGCGAGAAATATGAACTGGATGAACGAAAAGGGAAGGGCCAGGGAATCCCCAACTACTTCGAGGAACGCATCGGTATGCTTACCGACGGGTTCGTACCCGGAACCGATCCTGGAAAACCCACCATTGGGATCCCGCGCGGACTGATGGTATTTTACCAGCAGTTCCCCTACTGGAGCACCTTTTTCAATGAGCTGGGATTCAATGTGGTAGCCTCGGAGGAGACCAGCAGCCAGACCGTGAAGAAGGCGCTGAACAAGATCGTGGCTGAAACCTGTTTCCCGGTGGAGGTAATGCACGGACATATTTACGAGATGCTGGAGGAAAAGGTGGACTATATCTTTGCCCCGTTTATAATCAATACCAAAACCACCAAGGATAATCCCACTTCCAATGTCAACTGTCCGTGGGTGCAGACCGTTCCTTTTATGGTTAAAGCCTCCATCCCGGAAGAGCAACGTGATCGTTTGCTCAGCCCCACCCTCAATTTCAGGTATTACGGTAAAGTAGTTGAAACCGAGCTGTATGATTACTTCGGAAAGAAGTTCAAACTGAACAGGAAACAGATTGCATCTGCCATGCAAAAGGCCGATGCCATGCAGGAACGGTTCGAGGAAAGGGTAAAAACGAGAGGAAGAGAGGTAATGGCATCGCTCCCGGCCGACATAGAGTGCCTGGTCATAATGGGACGCCCTTACAATACCGGCGACCCGGCATTGAACCTGAGCATGGTGGAGAAGCTGATCAACCTGGACGTACTTCCCATTCCCATGGACTACCTGCCACTGGAGGAGGAGAAAATTACCATTGACTATAACAAAATGTATTGGCCCAACGGTCAGCGCATTCTTGCCGGGGCCCGGATTATCGCACGCAACGATCATCTCCATGGTATTTATATGGGGAACTTCCGCTGTGGTCCTGATTCCTTCCTGGCTCATTTTGTACACGAGGAGATGGCAGGGAAGCCCTACATGGAGATCGAGATAGACGAACATGGTGCCGATGCGGGGATGATCACCCGCTATGAAGCCTTCCTTGACAGCCTCAAGGGATCGAGGATGGGTGAAGGGAGAAAGAAAAAAGTCTATGTGCCAGGAAAGATGGCATCCTCGCCCCTGGAAGGTAGAACACTCTTTTTCCCCTATTTGAGCGATGCCTCCCATACCATTGCCGCTGTTTGCCGCAGCTTTGGCATCAAGTCAGAATCGCTGCCCATGCAAACGCAGGAGGACCTGGACCTGGCCCGCAAATACACTTCGGCAAGGGAGTGTTTCCCCATGATTGCCACCACGGGAAGTTTCCTGAAAAAACTGATGGAACCAGGAGTGGATCCAGCCAAGGTCAGTTTCTTTATGCCCGATCATAACGGGCCTTGCAGGTTCGGTCAGTATAACAGGTTCCAGCGGGTGTTATTCGACCGCCTGGGATATGATAAAACAGAGATCATCGCGCCCAGCAATGATGATTCCTATGAGTCCATCTCCGGGGGACACGGTTCTGAGTTCCGTTTGAACTGCTGGAAAGGCTTTGTGGCCATGGACATGCTCAGGAAGATGAAGCAGGAAAGAAAACCCTATGAACTGATACCCGGGAATACCGAGCAGGTATACCAGCAGGCTGTTGCCGATCTGGTCACCAGCCTGGAGAACGGGGCGAAAGACCTGACCGATACACTGGCCCGTATAGCTTACTCGTTCACCCAGATTCCGCTCTCAAACGGGAAACGTAAACCGGTAGTCGCGGTGGTGGGAGAGATCTTCATGCGTGACAATGATTTTTGCAGTGCACACATTGTGAGAAGACTGGAGAAATTCGGCGCTGAAACATGGATCGCTCCCTTTGCCGAATGGCTCTCCTACTCCACCATCCGGTATACACGGGACAGTAAATGGAAGGGCGATTTCAAAGGAGTTGTGAAATCCAAGCTCCAGGAGTATTTCCAGGAACGTACCGCCAGTAAAATTATCAAACCGTTCCACGGGCTCTTTGATGAGGACAAGGAAGTGGCAGTAAAGGATATGCTGAATGCATGCGGTCCCTATGTGCATCGTCACTATGACGGCGATCCGGCGCTAAACCTGGGAACCTCGGCCATTCTTGCTGATAAGGGGATTTCTGGAATTGCCAATATCCTTCCCTTTACCTGTATGCCCGGCACACTGGTGGCTTCTGTTTCGGACCAGCTTCGCAAGGATAAGAATAATATTCCCTATGTGAGCATTGCCTATGACGGACAGGAGGATGCTTCCATCGAACTGAGGCTGCAGGCCTTTATGCACCAGGCCACGCAATATGCCGAAGAGAAAGGACTGACAGATCCCTCCTCCCAGTACATACACAATACCGTCAAATAGGGAGGCCCCGCCCCCTCCGGTATTATATCAGACCGGAACCAGCCACTATAGCTCCACCGGAAATAATTGTTGATATTCGATGCTCTATTGCTCTGCCGGGAGCAGGCGGTGGTATTCGATACCCTCCGGGGACACCCGAGCCTGTACCACGATGATCTCCACCCCTTTCCGGACAGCCTCATCGAGTGCCTCTCCATATGCCGGATCGATCTCCCTGGCCGGTGCGAAACTGTCCACATCCATCCGTTGTACCATGTAGAGCATGACCGCTCTCATTCCCGACTTCTTTACCCTGACCAGCGTGTTCAGGTGCTTACGGCCCCTTTCTGTAACAGCATCCGGAAAAAGCGCCCGGCGGCCCTCTTTCAGCGTTACATTCTTCACCTCTATAAAACAGCCCCTCCCGGGAGCCGCTCCATCTCCACTGCCGTCCATCTCTCCGTAAAGGTCAAAACGGCTGTCCTCCCAAGTCACCTCTCTTCGCAGCCCGGAAATACCCTCCAGTCCGGTCACCACCCCGCGACTCACCCACTCAAATGCAAGCGCGTTGGGATTGAATGTGTTGATCCCCACCCAGTCTCCTTCGATCCGGATCATCTCCCAGGTAAAGCGTGTCTTTCGTTTGGGATCTTTCACAGGTGAAAGCCAGACTTCGGCACCCTCCTCCAGACAGCTTTTCATGGACCCGGAATTGGTACAATGCGCCGTTACCAGCCTGCCGTCATCAAGCGTTACATCAGCCAGGAACCTTTTGTATCTTTTCACAAGGCGGCCATGAATCAATGGGTATTTGAACTTCATCAAAGATGGATTGTTGTGTATGTAAATATATTAGTATTAACTTGCATTAGATGCTCCAATAAAAATGAATCCCATGAAACGAATTGTTATTTTGCTGTCATTCGCAGTCTTTGTTTTTTCAATGCAAGATCTGCACGCCCAGAGCCTGCGCACGAGATTTAAGCAGGCAATCTTAAAGGATAACACGGACACTGTAGAGATCAGGGATCAGGACAGCGTTTCTATGATCGAGATAGATGATCCTACAGAACCATCCAACGCCCATCTTACCAATCAGGCATATATGAAAGTCTTCGGGCTTACTGACAATGTCCCTCATGAGGACATATATAAATTCAATGCCTACATCCAGATGGAACTTTCCACCTACAAAAAGAATGGCGACCTGGACGATCAGACCGTGTATGATAACTATATGCATAAAGAGGATGCGGATTATGCCATGGTATACAGGGACGGTAAGGACCAGTCGACCATCATCTTCGATACCAAGAATCTGGCCATGCTGATCCTGACCGACAGTGACGGGGAAAAAACAGGATTCGCCACCACCATCGATCCGGAGACCTGGGCCGAATTGGCCGAAGATTTAGGAGGGGAACAGGAAGAGAGTAATGAGCAAGTGGACTGGGAGGCTTACAAGCCTGTGAAGACCGGCAAAACCAAAACGATCCTGGGATACTCCTGCGACGAATACCTGGTGGAGGATGAGGACAGTGAAGTGCACATGTGGGTCTCGGAAGAACTGGGAAAAGAGCTTCATAAGGAGTGGATGAAAAACCAGCAGACCTTCGGATCTACCTTTGCCTATGCCTGGGCACTGAACGGCATGATCCTGGAATATGATGCGATTGAAAAGAACGGGGAGAAAGAGGTAATGCTGGTGAAGGATATCGATTTGAACCATTCCCATTCGGTCGATACGAAGGATTATGCCATCATGTCCCTGAGAAAGAAAACCCAGGAAGAGAAGGATATGGAGAAGGAAAAGCAGATGGAGAGGCAAAAGGAGAAGGAAAAGGAGAAGAAGTAATGGATTTCCGGTCGCTGCTGACCGACCTTCCTTCAGGAATGGAAAGGGATCTCCTGATCGGGGAGATCATGAATTCGGATGAACATGTCGAAACATTGCTCCGGCTGGCCCTCCATGAAAAGGACCCCCTGGCCTGGCGCTCTGCCTGGTTGCTGGACGGGAGTGATGAAAAAAAGCCGGGGATGGCTCGCAAACATATCCCCGGTATCGTGAAGGAATTGCCGGGACTTCCATCCATGGGGACCATTCGTTCCCTGCTGAGGCTGCTGACCCGTTACCAGATCCCTGAAGAAGAACAGGGCCTTCTCATCGACCTCTGTTTCAGTTACCTTGTTTCGGAACTATATCCAGTTGCCGTGAAGGCTTATGCCATGCAGATCCTGTACAATCATGTGCTGCAATACCCCGAACTGAAAAATGAGTTGATCGCAGTGATCGAGGATCAGGCAGCAAACAATAGCGCAGGATTCAAGGCACGCGGGCGTATCCTTATAAAACAGATGGAAAAATTGTAATTTGGCTCGGGCGGAGCAAGCAGAAAAATAGAACTTGGATATTCATTTTATACTTTACAGGCCGGCTGTTCCGGGAAATGTTGGAGCCGCAGCCAGGGCCATCAAAACCATGGGATTTGTTAAACTCCGGTTAATCGACCCCTGTAACTACCTGAATGAACAAGCCATGATGATGGCGCATGGTTCGCATGATGTACTGAAATCGGCAGAGGTCTTCGATGATTTTCAGTCAGCCGTGAACGACCTCGACCTGGTAATAAGTACAACAGCAAAAGAGCGGACGGCCAAACATGAATATCACTCCAGCAGGGAGATCCTCTCATTCCTGCAGAACAAATCCGGCCGCCTGGGAAACGTGGGTATTTTGTTCGGGACAGAGGAGAGCGGACTCCCCAACCAGCTGATACTTGAATCGGATATGGCCATGACCATACCCATGGCCTCCGGTTATCCCTCGCTGAACCTGGCTCAATCAGTTATGGTAACTGCCTATGAACTCTCCCCCCTCAACCACCTTGAAAAACCGGGGACACCACTCTCCAAATCGGGTGAGGGCTGGGGTACATTAAAAGACCAGGCAGAAGAGCTTCTGATCAGCACCGGTATCACATCGGGCACTCCCCTCTATCACCGGATCATGGAACGACTGGCCACGGTGGGGGCCAATGACATACCCCTGTTCCTGTCGGTCATCTCGCGCATTACAAAAACCCGGGAACCATGAAGGCTCTTCATATCCTGATCGTATACAACGGCAAGATCCCCACTCCCAAATACGGGGGTACCAGCAGGGATATCTGGTACCTGGGAAAGGAGCTGGTCAGGATGGGGCACCGGGTCACTTTCCTGGTGGCAAAAGGTTCCGTATGTGACTTTGCAGGGTTGATCCCTTTCGATCCTTCAGCACCACTGGCCGGCCAGGTTCCGGAAGATGTGGACCTGGTCCATTCTCATATCCCCCTGTGGGAGCCACTGCCAAAACCATACATGATCACACTGCATGGCAACTCATCAGATGAACGCGAATTTGACATCAACACCACATTTATCTCCCGTAACCATGCAGCCCGTTATGGCAGCCAGGTATATGTCTACAACGGTCTCGGGCTGGAGGAGTATGGTAAGCCCCGGCTGGATAATCCGCGCGAGTATCTGCATTTCCTCGGGAAAGCCGCATGGAGGGTCAAGAACATCAGGGGTTCTATGGATATAGCCAGGGCATCGGGTTATCCTTTGCGGGTACTGGGGGGTTACCGGGTGAACCTGAAGATGGGGATAAGGATCACACTCGATCCGCGGATCAGGTTCGAGGGCATGGTTGGCGGAGAGAAGAAAAACAGGTTGATCAATGGCTCAAAAGCATTGCTTTTCCCGGTCCGCTGGAACGAACCCATGGGACTGGCAGTAGTGGAGAGCCTCTATTTTGGCTGCCCTGTTTTCGGCACCCCTTATGGTGCCCTTCCCGAGCTGGTGACACCCGAATTCGGATTCCTTAGCAACAGCAGATCAGAACTGGTGCAAGCGCTCGAACAGGTGGAGGACTATGACAGGAAACGGTGCCATGAGTACGTCTGCGATATATTCTCATCGCGCCATATGGCTCAAAATTTCCTGCCCCTTTATGAAAAGGTCCTGAACGGAGAATCCCTGAATCCCCGTCCGCCCCGTTTTGTCCGGAGGGACCAGCCTAAATTCCTCCCCTGGTATGATTAGCAGTCCGTGCCGGCAGGATCCCGATTTTAAATAACTGCAGAATATATATTTTTGTATGCATGGAACCGGCTGATCAGAAATACCTGCGCGCGCTCATTGCGGAAGGGGAGCACCAGCAACTGGATTTCAAATTTGAGATCAGTGATGCCCGAAAGATCGCGCGTACACTCTCGGCGTTCTCCAATACGGAGGGGGGCAGGCTCCTGATCGGGGTGAAGGATAACGGTCGCATCAGCGGGGTGCGATCGGACGAAGAGTACTATATGGCCGAATCAGCAGCCACACTGTACTGCAAGCCCGAAGTGGCGTTTGAACCTCGTAACCACCAGGTTGACGGAAAGAGCGTGCTGGAAATATATATCCCGCCGGCAGCTAAAAAGCCGGTTTTTGCCCGTGATCATGATAACCGCTGGATGGCCTATGTTCGTGTTGATGATGAAAATATCCTGGCGGACATTGTCCAGCTGGAGGTTTGGAAAGAGGAGCATAAATCGCGGGGGAAACTTATCGAATTTACCCGCAATGAAGCATTCCTGCTGAACTACCTGGAGAAGATCAAGGGAGCCACTCTTGGCATGATACAACGTGATACCGGCTTCCGGAGAAAAGAACTGGTCGGGCTGATGACCAAGCTGGTACTCTTTGATGTGGTAAAAATGCAGTTTACAGAAGGTAAAACCCGGTTCCTGCTCATAGAAGATCCGGGCAAGCCAGGCTAAGGCCTGTCAGAAATATGTCATCAGCGAATCAAAAATAACCTTGCCGTCACTGTTCCCTGCATAGGGGAATACAGCTCTTTCAGGCTGCGGGATCATGCCGAAAACATTCTTTCTCTTGTTGCACACGCCGGCGATGTTATCGACCGACCCTGTCACATTGATGCCCTCCGATATCCGGGCCGTCTCGTCGCAGTACCTGAACAGGATCTGTTCGCGGTACCTCATCTGTACCAGTGTCTCCTCTTTGGCCGCATACCTTCCGTAACCGGTGGCGATGGGAATACGGTAAGCCGCATCATTTGAAAGCTTGTGGGTCACAGCCGTATCATCATTATCAGGTTTAATGTAGGTATTCATGCAGACGAATCGTTGCGATTTGTTCATCCTCAACGACCCTGGTAAAAGTCCGGTTTCACACAATACCCTGAAACCGTTCCCGATCCCGATCAGTATCTTCCCTTTTTCTGCGAAATCGATCATTGAATCAATAACCGGTGAGTTCTCGATGCATTCTGAGGAGACGGATGAACCCTTGCAGGGGAAGCCCCCCGGAATAAAAAGAATATCAATTCCATCCAGGTCCGTGTCGGTGTTCCAGATGTACCTGACTTTTTTATCATATACCTCTTCCAGGACCCTTTTAAGTTCCTTATCCCCATGTGCGCCGGGGAATATGAGTATACCGATGGCCATCCGATTTAATTAGCTATTCAAAGTTAACCACAAAAGGATTTTATCCAAATTTGAAGGTAAATATTAAATCGTTAGATTTACTTTATGGAGGTTGTTGGTAAGGATATACAGAACTTTCAGGAAATAGTACGGGCCCATTCAGACTTCGACTTTTCTGATTACTCCTATTCATCACTCCGACGACGCCTGTCCAGGATCCTTCTGGAGCTCGAACTGGATATGGACCAGTTGATCCAGCTGATAAAAACCGATACAGCGTTCATGAATGAGATCATGCGTAAAGTCACGGTTCATACCACCGAACTTTTCAGGGATCCTGATATCTGGATGAAGATAAAAAAAGACCTGTTCCCCTCTTTCAGCCAGATGGATACCCTGCGGATCTGGCATCCTGGCTGTTCAACCGGGCAGGAGATCTATTCAATGATGATCATGCTGGACGGAGCCGGATTGCTGGAAAGAACCGAGATCTATGGCAGTGACCTGCATGAGGAGGTGATCGAGACGGCCCGGCAGGGAAAATACAGGTACCGGTTCAACCAGGGCTACCTGGAAAATTATCAACGGGTGATGTTCAACGGAACTTTGAACAGTGAACCGATCCAGAAAAAGGAATGGAAAAAATATTTCCACATCGATGAGTCCCGCGACATCATTCAGATGAAGGATTATCTCCGGGAAAAGCCGGTTTATAAGAAACTGGACCTGGTGAAAGATCCTAATCTCTTTTTGGTTAATTTCGACCTGATCGTTTGCAGGAATGTCATCATTTATTTTAACAGTGAGCTGCAGAACAGGGTGTTTAATCTGTTCTATTCAAACCTGAACGAGCATGGGATCCTGATCCTGGGTGTCCATGAATCGATTATGGGCTCCAGCTCCAAAAAATTTATCAGAAGGGACCCCTTTTACTTTAAGGCGCAAGTATGATCCTCAGAAATATATGGGCAAGGAACAGCAGCTGGAGACCTGTTCCTTATTGATATCGAAGTTTGATTTTCCTATATTTATGGCGTTATGGGATTTACAGGAGAATCCAAGGGATTCATCAACTACATCTATGACCGTTACAAAAACCTTAGAATTAAGGATATAACTCTTGTTTTCGAAGGACAGATCACCCACCAGGTCATGAAGGCACTCACCGGACTGGTGGAGGAACAACTCGATGAGGTGGAAGACGAAAAAGTGCTCCGCAGGGTTTATCATGTCATGGTCGAATCGCTCCAGAATATCAACCGGCACGCAGAAGCATATGAATACCGGGGACATCCGTATCCCGGGATGGGGCTGGTGCTGGTGGCCAAGAACAAGGAGCGTTTCCAGGTAACCACCGGGAATATCGTGGAGGACGCCCATGCCGAAGAGATCGCTCTCTTCCTCGGCAAACTGAACACCATGGATCAAGATTCCCTGGATGATCTCTACAAGAAGCAGCTGCGGGAAGGAGCGGTCACACCCAAAGGGGGCGCCGGACTTGGTTTTATAGATATCCGTCGTAAAACAGGTAACCTACTTGACTATAGTTTCGTAAGTATTGATGAGGAGACCTCTTTCTTTATTTTCACTTCGATCATAACAAGATAGGCAGATGGAGACTTTAAGAATTGAACAGACCGACGACAGTCCGCAGGTCATACTGGACATGGAGGACAACCACTTTGAGCTGTCTGGGAAATCATTACCCGAGGATGTCGTCGATTTTTACCAGCCGGTACTGGACTGGCTTAATAAATACAGTGAGGCTCCCCTGTCAAAGACCATATTCAACATCCGGCTCATCTACTTCAATACGGCATCATCCAAATTGATCATGGATATCCTCCTGATCTTTGAAGAGATGGTGGGAGAGGGCCATGATGTTGTGATCAGGTGGCACTCACGCCGCTCGGACGATGATATGCAGGAAGCCGGTAAAGAGTACGAAGAGATGGTCGGTGTTCCTTTTGAACACATCGTCTTTGACAAATAGCCCCCTGGCCTCAACCCCTGAAGCTGCTCCCGGCGCCGATCGTATGAGCAGTCAATTCTGAGTTTTAGCCTCATCCAGTACTGCACAGTTCAACCCAGAGACACGTTTCATATAAACGGTATGAACTTAAGATCGTTTAAAACTTAACCCGGGCCACTTCTGGTGAAATGTTATATTTAATATATTGATCCGGGCTGAAGTACAGTCATATCAAGAACATAAACCATGCTTAAATATTCATTGCCTCTGCTCATCGCCATTTTCATGACAGCCTGCGGCCAACGTTCGTCAGATAACCTGGAAGTCAACATGGACGACGTGGATACAGGAGAACTCCAGCTCTCTTCTGAGAGCATGAACGATATTATCCAGAACCTGGCCTCACCCATCGAGGTGGCGGCGTTGATCAACGAACTGAATATCCCCTATTCAACCAAGTACCTGGCCGATCCCGAAAGCCTCTCCACAAACACCACCAGTTTCGAGATGGCCTACTACCTGGGCGCCCTCAGTGCCGACCTTGGTTACCTTAATATGTACGAGAAAACAGGAACAGCCGTCAACTACCTCTTCACTATCAGCCAGCTTGCCGATGCACTTCAGATCGGGCAATTCTTCGATTTTGCCACCATCAAGCGACTCGCCACAACCAGCTCGGACCTGGATTCACTTATGTTTATCTCGGTCAACAGCTTCAACAATATGGACGAATATCTGCGGAAGACCGATCGGAGTAACCTGAGTGCCCTGATGATCGCAGGAGTCTGGATCGAGGGCCTCTACCTGGCAACCCAGGTGGCCAAAGAGAACAGCAACGAGGAGCTCAGATCAATGATCGGTGAACAAAAGCTGGTCCTGAACGACCTGCTCCTGGTCCTGAACAACTATAGTAATGAGGTGGCCATTGTCAGGTACATCAACGATCTCGAGATCATAAAGAACGCCTATGACAATGTGAAGATTACCTATGATGTGGGCGAACCCCAAACCATCGAAGAAGACAGCATGCTGACGGTGGTTCAGAGCGAATCGTCCCAGGTCACCATGAGCGAAAAGATACTCAAGCAGATCATCCAGCTTACCGAACAGGTAAGGAACATGCATATGAATATCAAAACCTAAGCCCTATGAAAATCCTGAAACCATTTATCATAATTATTGTTGCCCTCCTGAGCCTCTCAATGATGCCGGGCGATCGGGAGGAGCGCGTCCAGGATTGCGCCGCCAGGGCAGGCGACGGTGCCATCTACCTCAAAGAGTTCGTAGTCAGCCTCCCCAAAGCCGATAAAGATCAGCCCCCTCCGGTATACCGCCAGGCAGTGATCCTCCGCGGTAACAACATCTACCGCTTCAACACTTGCAACGACAAGGGCCAGACCATCATCCG
>Ga0210099_1000034_pt1 | contig 59388 bp, 43 predicted proteins | sample Joice_ThreeSqA_D_4_FD_184872 | JGI IMG/M metagenome (GOLD analysis project Ga0210099, IMG submission 184872) | Wetland microbial communities from San Francisco Bay, California, USA, that impact long-term carbon sequestration - Joice_ThreeSqA_D2... | ecosystem: Environmental > Aquatic > Marine >...
ACCATTATCAGCTCTCAACTTCCAGTAAGCAAGTGGTACGATGTGATCGGAGAAGGGACCATCGCCGATGCTATCCTTGATCGATTGGTCAATGGGGCTCATAGGATAGATTTAAAAGGAGAATCTTTAAGAAAAAAAAAGTAATTTGATTATTTTGTTACCCATTATCAGACTACACAGTGCCTTTTTGGCAGAACCAAAAAGAGGCTAACCCCGCTAGGGGGTCAATATCCCCGGAACAGGGGTCAGTATCGCCGGAATAAACAGTAAATAAATTGAATAAACAGCCAAAGTGGTGGATCCATGCGGGAGACAATCTCTTTGATCTGCTGGATTTGCTCTAAAGAAAAGGCCAGGTTTTTTCTTGAATGCCCTTCTTTGTGATTCCTTAGGCTGCGAAATGGATTTTTCAGGATGACTTCTCTTTCGACCAACACCTGGAACAGCGCTTTTAGATAGGCCGTGTGACCATTCACGGTCTTTGGAGCATATCCTCTTTCGACAAGTAAATAGTCATTGAAATAGATGGCACGCAGCTTGTCAAAATATCCAATATCAAGGTTTGAATGGCCATACTCCTTGGTCCATTGTTTAAATATCTTGACCGTGCTCTTATACGAGGGGTAAGAGGTGGATCGAAGGGATGGTTTTTTGATCTCAAGAGCATACTCGATCGCTTCCTCCAGGGTATATCTTCTGGTGGGTTCGCTGGTGGCTTCCTCGGGTACTTTATTTACATCAAAGTGGTACCCTTCCTCAAGGAGCGAATTGAGCTGGTTGATGATCCTATTGGCATAAACCATGCGATCTTTCAAACCCAAATAGTTATTGATCTCATAAAACCGTTTTCGTACCAATTTGCCCTGTTGAACATCCCAGGCGTAGAATTCGATATACCATCTTTTCGAGAGGTTTTTCTCGCAGTCAATCAGCCGTGCTTTTTTGAATGGGTACATCTCAAAATCTTGGACCAAATCGAATTTGGCGCAGATTGGCGCAACATTTGGCGCAGAAGGGGTAAAGGGCACAAAATTCTTTATCGTAACTGGCTTATTTACAGCCACTTGCGATAAATTAGGGTGGAAGATCGGGTTCGAACCGACGACCTCTGGAACCACAATCCAGCGCTCTAACCAGCTGAGCTACATCCACCGTTTGGGTGTGCAAATTTACAAATTTTTTCATTCCCCGAATCCAACGGAAGAATTTATTGTGCCTGTTATTCCCGAAGTTCGGGATTAATGCCCGTGTAATTATCCTATCAACTGGTGAAACAACCTGTTGTATTGATTCATCACCCCGCTCTCCCCAAACCGGGAAAGGGTCAGGGTTCTGATCTTCCCTCCATGGTAATCAGCCACATGGTCCATAACCTCCTCCATGGCTCCGGCCAGTCCCTCCACATCCTCACAATCGACCAGCAGGCCGGTCTCCCTGCTGACCAGGGTATCGGGGCCCCCTGAACGGGTGGCAATAACCGGAAGGCCGGTGGCCATGGCCTCAATTAAAGCGACCCCGAACGCTTCAAAACGTGACGGCAGCACAAAGCAATCGGCTGCCTGCATCTCGAGTTGTATCTCATCCCTGGAGAGCCTGCCCAGGAATACCACCCTGCCGTTAATGCCAAGTTCTTCAGCGCGAAGCTCCAGTTCTTCTCTCAGCGAACCCTTTCCTGCCAGCCTGACTGAAAAATCCCGGTTCGAACGTGCAGCTAAAAGGTTTACAGCCTCGAGCAGAAGGTCAAGGCCCTTTACATGCTCCAGCCTTCCTGCCCAAAGGAACTTACAGGGATCCCCTCCCCTTGGTTTTTCGGGGAGCAGGAACATATCTTCCCTTATCATGTTTGGGATCACAACGATCCGCTTAACTGCGGAAGGGACCAGTGCTTCAATCCCCTTCCTCTGGCTATCGGAAACCAGTACCAGCCTCTCGCAATGGGTAAAGGCTTTATTAAAGAAGGGAATATGGAACGGTTTTACCATCAGCCGGGCGCTTTCGGTATTCCAGACGAGGAAGCTCCGGTGTTCAACTATCAGGTAAGGTATATCATGTTCCATTCCAATCAGGTATGCTGCATATCCGGCCCAGGTCACACTGTGGGCCAGGACAAGGTCCGGTTTGCCATACTGCTTTTCGTACCTGCCGTACATCCTGGCTGTTTTACGGGCCCAGCCCCGGATGTTCCGTCTTTCGCTCCCCGGCCACTTCAGGTATAAGGAGCGGGCTACACGCAACCTGCCCTCCTCCCTGACACTGTAGCGGTGCAGAACTGACAGGCCATGACCGAGTATTTTCCTGATCCCCACCAGTCTGGTAACCAGGAGGTCTGTTCTCCAGCCCATCTTTTCAATGGCTTCACTGTGTTCCCTGAAAAAATAGCCCCCGTCCGGAGGGTACCATGATGGAATGACCAGTATGCGTTTCTCTTTCTCCATTTTTTTTGACAATCGGGAGGCAGATCACCCCAGTGTATGCCTGGAAATAATTGTTGTATAATACTCTTCCGGAACCACGGGAAAATCAGCGGGGAGAGACGGAATACTGTTCCCGGTCCAGACAGCCGATTTGGTGTGTGCTACATGGTAGATCCTGTCTGCCCGCTCCGGTTCGGCTCCGTCCAGAATGGCTGCCATTACCTCGTACCGTATTTTGTCCGGATGGAACCCGTAGTCGTGCCAGACCACGATGCTGTTTTCATGGACCAGGTACCTGAAGACCTTCTCTGTATCACTTTTGAGAAAATCATAATGATGGTCCCCATCTATAAAAATCAGGTCAAACTTCTGATGAAGTCCCTGGAAGTCAAAACTCCTGGAATCTCCGCTCAGCTGGATGACATTGTCCAGCTCCCTTGAGAAGAGCCTGTGTGATTCAATGGTACTCCTGTGCATCCCTTTATTGCGCATCTCCTCATCGGAAAGACAGAGCGTGTGGCAGCTTTTTGCCCTGGAAGCAACTGTTGCCACACTCTCTCCGCGCCAGGTCCCGATCTCAAAATAGGCACAATCCTCTATTCCCGCGGCCAGTCCGCCAAGCAACATCAGGTCAGTGGGCAGGGATCCCCCGTCGAGAAATGTCATGGGTCCCAGTGTAAAGGGGCCGGAAGCGATCAACTGGTCCATCCGAACCACCGGAAGTCCACCGGGCAATTGAAATTTCTTCTCCACATAGCCGTGCCAGGTGTCCTCATCCGTCAGAACCCTGTTAAACAGTGCCGGTTTGCGGGCGATCCAGAAAAGTGCCCTGAATGCTTTCCTTATCCTACTCATGCGCCTCCAATGGTAAATCACTTACATCAGCCGGTGGAGTTTGCTTCACAAGCTGCAGGTACCAGAACAGGCTGTAACCTATTATAATGGTGCTGAGCCCGGAATACAAAGCCAGTCCAATATAGACATTTTCCATGATCACTCCCACCATGAGCCCTCCTAACCTTGCCGCCAGCTTGATCCCGTCAATGATCATGGCCACACGCTGCTTTCTGTACAGATCCGGGATAAAAGAGAGCGGCATCACCAGGCTTACCATAAAGATCCACGGCAGCAGGATCTGGGCATACCTGCCTGCCTCGATCCATTTATCGCCAAATATAAATCCAAATATCTCCGGGAAAAAGATGCCGGATATAATAAAAGGAACAACCAGTACCTGTGCCGTACGTTTGAGGAACATGAGCACTTCCGGACGAATGGAGCTGTTACCATGCTTCTTCTCCGCGAAACGTTGAAACATCACCTGGTAGAACGCATTGGCCACCAGGTTCACCGGCCTGTAAAGGATCATATATCCAAAGGTGTAATACCCCGCTATGGCTGTGGAGAAATAGGAGCTCAGGATAAATACAGGGAATGCACCGGACAGATTATTGATAAGTCCCTGCCACATATTATACTTAGGGAACAGGATATATTGCTTTCCAAGCCGGATCATCTCGCTCCATTTCAGCCAAACTGTTTTTGATGCATTCAGACGCCAGTGCACCACGAAAAAGACCAGGAATCCAGCCACCTGACCAAATACTGCCCCGAAAATCAGACCGGCTGCCCCGGACAGGATCAAACCCAGGCCCAGTTTCAGCAATGAATTGGAGATGCTCTGTCCAATATTGGCTCCGGCTATAAGCCTGTATTTTTTCAGCCGGTTTGAATAGTTGCGAAAGGAGGTAAACCAACCCACCATCATGGTGGAAAGAGGTATAAAATAGAGCCATCCGGAAATCTGATCACTTCCGAGCCACTTGCATATCAGGCCGTTCATGGTAACCACAACTACCAGCAAAAGAAGGCTTACAACCACACTGATCAGACCGGATAGCCCCAAAAGGTTGACGGAATCCTTTTCACTTTTAGGTAGCAGAATGGCCAGTTCGTACTTGGCGGTAGAGAATATGACCGTGATATTCAGGATATTCATATACAATCCAAATACCCCGAAATCCTCCTCCGAATAAATGCGGCTCAGTACAATATATATGACTACTGAAAAGGCCTGTGCAAAGGTGGTTCCGGAGATCAAAGTGGCCACGTTCCTGAAGAACTCACTCTTCCAGATAGATTGAAAGGCCCGAATCATAAACAAAAATAGAAATTAAACTGCAATTCTGTCAGGATTTACCCCCAGCTATCCTATGGCATACAATTTGACCACTTCAATCAAAATAAAATCATATATATTTAAACCAAATTAGAAGGAGATGAGAGCAATGAGGTCATCCAACCCTGCGATGACAGGAAAGATATTCGAGAAGGCTACCACCCTGTCTGGCGGGAGCAGTGTCATGACAATCAATGGAACTATCAACAAGACCGGGCTGATGCTGCTCCTGGTTATAGCAGCGGCGGCATACACCTGGAATATGGTAATGGGAGCAGATCCGGGAAGGGCTGGAACGCTGGCCATGACGGGAGCGATCGGTGGATTTATCATGGCCCTGGTCACGATCTTCAGGCCACAATCGTCAGCGATCACCGCACCTATCTATGCTATTCTTGAAGGACTCTTCCTGGGCGCCATCAGTGCCATTATTAATGCTCAGTATCCAGGAGTGGCTTTCCAGGCAGTCTTGCTGACCATTGGAACGCTTTTTACCATGCTGTTCCTCTACCGGTCGGGCCGTATCCGGGCTACACCCCGGTTCAGACGAGGGGTGATGATGGCCACAGGAGCCGTTTTCTTCGCCTATCTGGTCAGCTGGATCATGGCATTGCTGGGGATGCCAGTTGGTTTTATGCATTCAGCCGGACCCATGGGGATCCTGATCAACCTGGTCATTATAGTGATTGCCGCACTGAACCTGATCATGGATTTCGATTTCATTGAAAGGGGTTCACAGATGGGGGCGCCAAAATTCATGGAGTGGTACGGTGCATTTGGCCTGATGGTCACATTGATCTGGCTCTATCTTGAGTTTCTGAGGCTACTGTCAAGGTTTGCAAGCAGAAGCTGAGAAAGAGTCATACTGTCAGACAGTAACATAGTTAAAAAAAAAGCAGGTTAAAGAATCTTAAAAAATTGAGTGAATTAGAGAGATACTTTCAACCCTTCAGGGATAGGATCATCGGGCACGATGCTACTTTTGAATCGCCACACGGCACCAGAAAGATACTCTATGGCGACTGGATAGCCAGCGGCAGGTTATATGAGCCTATCGAACTAAAGCTTCAACACCAGTTTGGGCCCTATGTAGCCAATACCCATACGGAGACCACCCTTACAGGCACCCTGATGACCAAGGCTTATCGCAGGTCCCATCAAATTATCAAGAAACATGTGAATGCGGGTCCCAATGATGTGATTCTTACTGCAGGGTACGGGATGACGGCTGTGATCAACAAACTGATGCGTATCCTGAGCCTGAAAGGTTGTGGTGGTAATGAACATGTCTGCGTAAAGAAAAGCGAGCGCCCGGTTGTGTTTATTACCCATATGGAACACCATTCGAACCACACCTCCTGGTTTGAAACCATTGCAGATGTGGTGATGATAGAACCCGATGAACACTTGAGGGTTGACCTGGATGATCTGAGAAACAAGCTGGAGCAATACCGGGAGCGTAAGTTTAAGATCGGCTCATTTACAGCATGCTCCAATGTGACCGGTGTAAAGACTCCCTTTTACAGTATGGCCAAGCTGATGCACGAATATGGAGGAGTAGTTTTTATAGATTTTGCTGCAAGTGCACCCTATATGGAGATGAACATGCACCCGGAGGATCCCATGGAGAAACTGGATGCCATATTCTTCTCACCCCATAAATTCCTGGGTGGTCCCGGAGCATCAGGTGTACTGATCTTTGACAAGGCGATGTATACGGCTGAAGTTCCTGACCACCCGGGCGGTGGTACTGTTGACTGGACCAATCCATGGGGAAAGTACAAGTACGTTGACGACATCGAGGTGAGGGAGGATGGCGGCACCCCCGGTTTCCTTCAATCGATCAAAGCCGCCCTGGCCATAGAGTTGAAGGAACAAATGGGGGTGGATAACATAATGAAAAGGGAGGAGGAACTGCTCAGGATTGTATTGCCTGGGCTCAGGGAGATTGATGGAATCCAGATCCTGGCCAACAATGTGGATGACCGCCTGGGGGTGATTTCCTTTTACCATCCTGATATCCATTTCAATCTTTTTGTCAAATTGCTGAATGACCGGTATGGAATACAAACAAGGGGAGGATGTGCATGCGCCGGTACTTATGGCCACTTCCTGCTGGAGGTGACATATGATCAATCGCAGGAGATCACTGACAAGATCAATCACGGGGATCTTTCCGAAAAACCTGGTTGGATAAGATGGTCGTTACATCCCACTATGACCGATGAGGAGGCAAATCAGGTCTTAAACGCCATCCGTGATATAACTATTCATCATGGTGTATGGGCAAATGAGTATATTTACATATCGAAGAAGAATGAATTTATCCATAAAAGTCACCAGCAGCGTCCGGTTGAAGATGAGATAATGAACGATTGGTTCGATCTTTCATAGACAACGCGTACCCCAATATGCAAATTGTTCTGGTCCATACTAAAAAACAGATAAGAGCCTTCCTGGATTTTCCAAGAAAGTTATACCGCAATGATCCCAACTATGTGGTGCAGTTCGACAGTGAGATCAACAGCGCATTTAACAATCGGATCAATCCCTATTTCACCCATGGTGATGCTGTCAGATGGATCGCGCAGGATGACCGGGGTGAAACTGTTGGCCGGATCGCCGCATTTTATGACACCTACAAGGATGAGGCTGACTATGTTAAAAGTGGAGGATGCGGCTATTTTGAATCAATCAATGATCGGCAGGTTGCATCACTCCTTTTTGATACGGCCAAAGAGTGGTTGAAAAGGAACGGTTATGAAGCCATGACGGGCCCCATTAATTTCGGAGAGAACGAAACCAACTGGGGATGCCTGGTACAGGGATTCCTTCCTCAGGGCCTGGGGATGACCTATAACCTGCCATATTACAGAGATCTTTTTGAAAATTATGGCTTCCAGCTCTACTACCGGCAGCTGGCCTTTCACCTCGACCTGAAAAAACAGTTTCCGGAGCGGTTCTGGAAAATTGCAGAATGGATCAATCACAGGGAAGGTTATTCATACACGCACGTGGATTTTAAAAAAACTGCCCAGTTTGTGGATGATATGGTATCCATTTACAACCAGGCCTGGAGCAAACTCAGAAAGGATTTCACACCCATGGATCCGGCCTCGCTGTATGATGAATTGAGAAAGATTAAATCCATTATCGATCCCGAGATGATCTGGTTTGCTTACCACAATAATGAACCGATCGCATTTTTTATGTTCCTACCCGATGCTAACCAGATTTTCAGGCACCTTAACGGGAAGCTCCACCTTCTGAACAAACTTCGGTTTGTGTATTATAAAAGAAAAAATACGATTACCAGGGCACGCGGAACAGTAGCCGGAGTGATCCCAAAATTTCAGAATTCGGGGGTTGAGTCGGGAATATTCTACCAGCTAAGAAAGGTAATGGACCGAAAACCCCATTACGAAGAATTTGAACTCTCCTGGGTTGGGGATTTTAATCCTAAAATGATCTCCCTTTACCTTGCAACCGGCGCGATCCATACCAAAACTCATTTTACATACAGGTATCTTTTCGACCCGTCCCAACCCTATCAGAGATTTATGGAAGAGGTTGTGGATGAGTCAAAACTTCCACAGAATATTTTGAACTTGTAACAAACATTTCTATCTTTGCATTCCGTTTTGAAAATATTATTGTACAAATGAAAAAAGATATACATCCAAACAACTACAGACTTGTTGCATTCAGGGACATGTCCAATGGATTCACCTTTCTAACCAAATCTACAGCTCCCTCCAAAGAAACCGTAAAGATGGAAGATGGAGTTGAATACCCTTTGATTAAGCTGGAAATCTCAAGTACTTCGCACCCCTTCTATACCGGTAAGATGAAACTGGTCGATACAGCGGGCCGTGTGGATAAATTCATGAACCGGTATAAGAGTCACCTGGATAAAAGAAATAAATAACAGGATATACTGTCCTGATGAAAGGCCTTCCCTTCCCGGGATGGCTTTTTTTTTTACTTTTAAATTAAAAATGGCTCTGATCCTGTTTGATGATCAATCCCGGGACAACCTCCTGCCCCTTACCTTCACCCGGCCGGTATCCGGACTCAGGGTGGGGATCCTGACCATTGCCGGGAAGTGGGAACATGACCTGGGGACCAGTTCAACCCCTCTTACCAGCAGCTACCTGCAGGGCAAATACCCCTGCCAAAGGGAAGATGATAATTTGTATGTAAATGGGATGCTGTTGCCCGAATCCGGGATTGTTGAGACCGTCGCGAACCTTCAGGTGAACCAGGCGCTTGCAAAGGAGGGCGTTTTGCTGGCTACCAGGAGCAGGGGTGGCCAGAGTGAGAATTTTTCTCCCGATCAATGGATCCCGGCTGCACAGGAGTTTAAAGGGGAGGTCGCAATGGTGAATTACCCCTGGCAGATATTCCGTTTGAACCAGCAGGAGATCGAGGCTGATTTCACCAGGGTCACATCGGGAAGAGAGAGTGAAAAACTGAGTGATACCATCCGGGTGGACCGGCCCGGTAAAGTTTTCGTGGAACCGGGATTCAGGGGTGGATATTTCACCCTGAACGCATCCATGGGATCAATCTACCTTGGTGTTGAAAGCGAGATCATGGAGGGAAGTGTTATCAGAGGGCCGTTCGCCCTTTGCGAGGGAGCGGTGGTCAAAATGGGTGCCAGGATCTATGGGCCCACCACCATCGGCCCATTCAGCAAGGTGGGTGGTGAGATCAACAATTCGGTGCTTCAGGCCAATTCCAACAAGGCTCATGACGGATTCCTGGGGAATTCGGTAATTGGCGAGTGGTGCAATCTGGGTGCGGATACCAATAATTCCAACCTGAAGAACAACTATACAGATGTGAAGATATGGAACTATCCCTCGGGCAGGTTTATCAGTTCAGGGAGCCAGTTTTGCGGACTGATCATGGGTGATCACTCCAAATGCGGCATCAATACCATGTTCAATACCGGAACCGTGGCAGGTGTCTCAGCCAATATCTTCGGCCCTGGTTTCCCCCGTAGCTTTATCCCTTCCTTCAGCTGGGGCGGTGCTGATGGATTTACGGAGTACAGGCTGGAGAAAGCGTTGGAAACTGCCAGCCTGGTTATGGAGCGCAGGGGACTGAAGTTATCCCTTGAAGAGAAAACTATCCTGGAATATATTTTCCAGTACAGCAAACCAAGCAGAAGCTGAACTACTGCTCCAGCAGCTCGTCAAAATCTTCCGTTAACTTGACATCCTTCTGCCAGTCATACAGGGTGAGGCCTCTCAGGTCGTAGTAGTAGTTCCAGTAATTCCTCAACGATTCCACATAACTTCTGCGTGCCACATCCTTCTCCTCCAGTGCCACATTCAGATCAAGAACGTCGATCTTCCCTATCAGGAAGCGCTGCTTGGTAACCTCGTATCGCAAATCAGCAATGGTATCTGCTTTAGAGGCAATGACTACCTGGTCGTCCTGCAGGTTAAACTGCATCACCTGGAGGAAAATATTCTCATCGAAATCGACGAGGGACTGGTTGATGTCTGTTTTGGTCACCTCCTCTGCAGACTGGGCCATTTTGAATCTTCCCTTACCCTGACCCCAGTCAAGGATAGGGATCGTGACCCCCACTTCCACCCGCTGCTGCCTGGCCAGACCCGTATATGCATCGACAACAGTATTATCAACTCCGTTAAGTCCGAACTGGGCAAACAGGTCACCACGGATCCCTTTTTGAGAGCGCGCTTCAGCCACCGCTTGCTCAGCCTCCAGCAGTTGTTGCTGATAACCCAGGATCTCGGGATTATTCGCTCTGGCCTCGGCCAGGGTTTTTTCATAGTTAATTTCAATATTGGGAATATCTGTGGGCAGGATCAGCTCCAGGCTCACTCTTTCATTAAATCCCAGGAAGGAGCGAAGTCTTGACCTTCGGAGCTCCAGGTCGATGGTTGCTTCATTAAATGAAGTTTCCGAATTAAGACGGCTGAGCTCCATCTGCAACAGCTCATTCTCTGCAATGGTCCCGAGTTCGTAACGACCCTGGGCAATCTGGTACAGTGTATCTGAATTGGCCAGGTTCTTCAAAGCAATCTGCAGGTTGATCTGGGCTAGAGCCAGGTCGAAGAAATACCCTACCGCCCTCTGGCTCACGCGCTCCATGGAATTGATATAGGTCAATTTAGCCGCATCGTACTTCAATGGTTCAATCTTCCTGTCCCATTTGAACTGGTTGTAACCATTGATGGGTTGTGCAAATCCAATAGTTACCGGGTTGGAGAGGTAGTTGGTCGGTGGATCCTCACCAAAGTTATCATTACGCTGCAGTTCAGAATTAATGAACACCCGTCCGCCTGTCAGCGAGACATTCTGGTTCAATTGCATATTCAGGGAGGTTCTCATAAAAGAACGGTCAACGAACTCTTCGGTTCCATCGGGCTGGATCACACTCTCTGTTGCCATGGTCAGAGATGGCAGGGTTCCTTCCAGGGTCAGACCCGGCCTTGTACTTGCCTGATAGGATCTGTATTCCCAGTAACTTCTTCTGAACGTGTGCCTCGACAACAGTGCCATCAACGACTGCTCATGCGCCAGATCTATGACCTCCTCAAGAGTGAGTTTTTTCTCTTCTGCTTCAGACTGAGACTGTGCGGAGACCAGGGTTACAGTAACCAGGCCAACGCTTATTAAAACTTTTCGAAACATATTATTCATACCTTAAAGATTCTATGGGATCCCGCTCTGAGGCCCGTTTAGCCGGCGAATATCCAAATACCACACCCACCGTAGCGGATACGGCGAATGATATAATAACGCTCACAGGTGTAACAATAGTCGCTATATCGGCAAAGTTGGTAATCATCCATGATGCGAATATCCCGATAATAACTCCCAGCAAACCACCGCTTACACTGATCAATACGGCTTCGGCGAGGAATTGCACCACGATATCCCTCTTCTGTGCACCAATGGCCAGCCGGGTTCCGATCTCCTTTATACGCTCCATGACCGATGCGAACATGATATTCATGATCCCGATCCCTCCTACCAGCAGAGAAATGCTGGCGATGGCACCCAACACAATGTTAAAGATGTCTTTAGTGCGTTGTTCCTGCTTGAGCAACAACTCGGGCACGGTGATCTCAAAGTCTTTCACATCCTCGTGACGCCTGAGCAACAACCTGGCCAGCAGGTCGGTAGAGGGAGAAAGTTCTTTGGATTCATTCACCTGTACGATGATCCTGTCCAGCTGGTTATAATTACCAGATTCGGCACTTGCGGTGGCGGTGGTGAAGTTCGCCATCATAGGTCCCCTTCTCATCGTAGTATTCGTACTCGCTACGATCCTAGACCCTACCAGGGCCCGGTTCTGGTACCGCAGCAACATGGTCTTCACCGGAATATAGATGTTGTCGTTCATCACATTCACTCCGATATTTTCGAAACGCGTAAGCGTCACTTCCGTCTTCTCCAGCACACCCACCACTTTCAACCACACATTATCAAACTTGATGTACTTACCAATGGGATCCTCCCTGCTGAAGAATTTATTACGGATATTATCGCCGATCACGCAGACCGTAATTCCATTCTCTTCCTGGAATTCATTGAAGAACACACCCTGAGCCAGGGGAAGATTGAAAATTTCAAAATAATTGTTGGAAACCCCCAGTAATTTGGCGGTTTCCCGCTTCCCCTCCTTAACCACATAACTGCTCACCGCGATTTCAGCCGAAACCGTATGCACGGTGGGGAGCACCTCCCCGATAGCTTCCACGTCGTCCAGGGTTAATCCCGGCGAAAACTTCTTCTTTTGCGAATCAGTACTTGTATTATCAGAATCATCGCTACTGGTTGTCTGAATGATGGGTGTCACAATGATATTATTGACTCCTACCATCTTGATCTGATCAAGGATCTCCTTCTGTGCCCCCTTCCCGATGGCCAGCATTGTGATGACTGCGGCCACTCCGAAAATAATACCCAGGGCGGTCAGGATACTTCGCAACTGGTTTGCCATGATGGACTCGATGGCAATGATGATGTCATGGAAATAGCGTCCCATAATTACTCTCCTGTTGGGTTAGGATTACCGCCGGCAGGTCTCTGCCCTGACGGCCTCTGCCCCGTAGCTCCCTGTGGAGTTTGCTGCGGAGTTTGCTGAGCATTTCCCTGCGGAGTTTGCTGAGCATTTCCCTGCGGAGTTTGCTGAGCATTTCCCTGCGGAGTTTGCTGGGCATTTTCCTGTGGAGCCTGCGGGGTATTTCCCTGCGGACGACCCCCGCCGGTACCCTGTCCAGCGCCTTCACGGGCACCCTGAGTCACTCCTTCCGGACGACCCTGTCCTGTGCCCTCGGTCATTCCTTGCGGAAATTCTCCCGGACGTCCCTGGAATTCACGGTCCCTGCGTGGCTGGTTCATCCGCTCCTGCATCTCCTGTCTTTGTTTTTCCTCTTCAGCTTTTCTCTTCTGGATCTCCACCATCAGATCCAGTCCGGTATAGGGGAATGTCTCCGGCTCATCGGGCATGGACAGGTACAGCAGGTCGCCTTTCTTCAGGCCCATATCCACCACGATGAAGTTCTCATTGGATTGTCCCAGTACCACCACCTGTTTCTTACCATTGCGGGTAAAGACATAGGTGAGGCTGTCGTTGGCATGAACGGCCTCAAGCGGAATATAGAGCACACTGTCCAGTATATTCGTGACGATCATATTGCTGGTGGTCATGGAGGGTCTGAGGATGGAATCTTTCTCATTCAATTCTATACGCACCTCAAAGACTTTTGCATCGGTGTTGGAAAGCTGCTGACCGATGTTGGCCACTTCTGTCACCTCTCCCGTAAACTTCTTTTCGGGAAATGCATCCACACCCACACGTACCTTTTGTCCGGTCTTTATTTTACTGATATCGATCTCATTGACATAAGTCATAGAGACCATTGTGGAAAGGTCCGGAAGGGTGGCTACTGCCAGGTCCCAGGTATTGATCTCCGTACCGGCAGTCCTTTTTTCACCGCGAAAGTCTGTTTTGTAGATGACCATCCCTGAGGCGGGGGCATAAATATCAAATTTCTGAAGAACGGCCTGCATCTCATCCACACTCCTGTGGTCACGCGCCATATTCAGTTCGGCCTCACGCATATTGGCCCTGGCCTGCTGAACCTGCAGATCGTAGTTGGTCTCTGCCTGATCGTAAGCCCGCGAGGCTTTCTCCAGTTCAATCTGCGCCTGACGAATGGTGGCAGGAGGCTCATACTGGGATTGCTCCACGGTAATTTCAGCCTCTTCCATGGCAAATCTCAGGTTCACCAGCTGGTCGCGGAGATCCCGTAGCTGCATGGTTGTATCCAACTTTGTGCGGGTGTATTCAGATTCGCGCGTTTCCAGGTTATCCAGCATATCCTTCAGGGAGTTATCTGCTTCGGACCGGTCCAGCGTGGCTACCCAGTCGCCCGAGTCGACCACCGTCCCTTCCGGGATCAGATCGTGGATCAATACACTGCGGATACGCAGGTTCCTGCTTCGCAACTGTGCCGGGGCTTGTATTTCGGTTTCACGGATGGCCTGAAGTTCACCGGTTACCATCACGGCAATCTCAAACTTACCCTGTTCAACCTGGGCCTCCAGTACTACTTCCTTTTCCTTTCCTGAAAGTACGGAATAAAGGACCAGGGCCAGGATCACAACCCCGGGAATTACAATTGCTAATAAGGTTCTTCTTTTCATGGTTATTCAAAATAAATCTATACTTCTAATTAATTAATTTTTCTACGGTCTGCATGGCTTCTCTGGCAATCCGCTCAGCATCGTCACTGCTTACTGCCTCAGCATACAACCTGATAATTGGTTCTGTATTGGATCTTCTCAGGTGAACCCACCCCTCGGGCATATCCACCTTGACCCCGTCAATCGTACTAATATTCTGACCCGCATAGGCTTTCCTGAATGAGGCCAGGAGCTGTTCTGCATCGATTCCCTTCTCAAGGGTGATCTTATTCTTTGAAATAAAGTAGTCGGGATAACACTGTCGCAAAACACTGCATTTTATTCCGCTCTCTGCCAGGTGTGTCAGAAAAAGGGCAATCCCGACCAGGGCGTCCCGTCCGTAATGAAGCTCCGGGTAGATGATCCCACCATTGCCTTCACCTCCAATCACACATTCATGTTCTTTCATGGCGCTGACTACATTGACCTCTCCGACTGCCGAGGGATAATAGGATTGACCATGTCCGTCCGTCACATCCCGCAGTGCCCTGGAAGAGGATAGATTGGATGCAGTATTGCCCGGTGTCTTGGAAAGTACGTAATCGGCAATGGAAACCAGCGTGTACTCCTCACCAAACATGGTGCCGTCTTCACATACAATTGCCAGCCGGTCCACATCAGGATCTACAACAAATCCCACATCTGCTTTTTCACGTTTCACTAATTCTGAAATTTCAGTCAGATGCTCGGGCAAAGGCTCCGGATTATGCTTAAAGTCACCGGTCGGATCGCAATTGAGTTCAATCACCTCATCCACCCCCAGCTCCCTGAGCAATCCTGGTAAAATAGTACCTCCAACCGAATTAACACAATCTATAGCCACGCGAAACTTTTTTCTTTTAATTTTTTCCGGTTTCACCAGGTCCAGTTCCAGAACCTTTTCGATGTGTTTGACATCCATTCCTTCAAGAGGTTTAATCGATCCTAATTTTTTTATATCCGCGAAACTGTAATCGTTGGACCTGGCCATACTTAAAATCTCTTCACCATCTTTCCCTGAAAGGAATTCACCCAGGCTGTTCAGCAGTTTTAAAGCATTCCATTGTGCCGGGTTGTGACTCGCTGTCAGAATGATGCCCCCATCGGCCCCCATTTCTGTAACAGCAATTTCAACGGTCGGTGTGGTTGCCAGTCCCATCAGGTATACATCCACTCCCATAGCCGTGAGCGTTGCTGTAACCAGCTGCTCGACCATGGGACCGGAAATACGCGCATCCCGCCCAAGGGCAACTGACGGTTTCTCCTTTCCCGATTCCCGGATCAGCCAGGCTGCATAGGCAGAGGTAAATTGTACAGTATCAATGGGTGTCAAACCTTCAGAAGGCTTCCCTCCGATGGTTCCGCGAATACCTGAAATTGAGACTACTAAACTCATTTTTTCCTGATTTATAAAATGGATGCAAAGTTACTATTATTATTCCAAGAATGTTACTTTATTAGGTGTATCTTTGTACCCTTTAACAATTATCAAATTACTGTTTGTGAGAAAACCTGACGTACCGGATAAGAGTAAAATAAGCAGACCTGATCCCAAACCGGGAAATAAAGGAGGATCCCACCGGTCCGGCCAGTCCGCAAAGGGAGATTCATCACGGTCCGGCCAGTCCTCAAAGGGAGACTCCAGGCACCCGGGTGACCATAAGAAACTGGCAAGGCCCCCTCTTACAGGAGAGAGTGGTTTAAAACCATTGGATGAGAGGCGGAGCCGGTCCAATGGGCACGTCAAAGGGAAACCCGGCATCAAAACCCAGCGTCAGGAAAATAAAAAGACCGGCGAACAGGTCCGGCTCAACAAGTATATTGCCGCAGCAGGGATCTGTTCACGAAGGGAGGCCGATGACCTGATCTCAGCCGGATTGATCGCGGTGAACGGAAAAACGGTCACTCAACTGGGCAGCAAAGTGGGTCCCGGGGATGAAGTGAAATATAATGGTGAACGGATCCGTTCCGAACGTAAAGTATACCTGCTCCTGAACAAACCAAAAGACTATGTAACCACCACCGACGATCCCAAGGAACGGAAAACGGTCATGTTACTGATCCGCGATGCCTGCAGTGAACGGGTATATCCCGTGGGGAGGCTCGACCGCAATACAACCGGGGTACTGCTTTTTACCAACGATGGAGACCTGGCTAAAAAGATGACGCACCCCTCCAACAATAAAAAGAAGATATATCATGTGTTCCTGGATAAGAACCTTTCGGCAGGCGATTTGAAAAAACTGGCCGAAGGAGTCACACTTGAAGATGGATTTATACAGCCCGATGCCATCAGCTATGCCAGCAGTGAGAACAAAAAGGAGGTGGGCCTTGAGATCCACTCAGGTAAGAACAGGATCGTACGAAGGATGTTTGAATCAGCCGGATACAGGGTGAACAAGCTCGACAGGGTCTATTTCGGAGGACTCACAAAGAAGAACCTGCCCAGGGGAAAATGGAGGTTTCTTTCCGATAAAGAGGTGTCCATGTTAAAAATGAATGCCTACGAATAGCATGGAGCATAAATCAGGATTTGTCAATATTATAGGAAAACCCAACGTGGGTAAATCGACCCTGATGAATGCCATGGTAGGTGAGAAACTTTCCATCATTACCTCAAGGGCACAGACCACGAGGCACAGGATCCAGGGGATCCTGAATGCTCCGGATTACCAGGTGATCTTTTCTGATACCCCGGGGATCCTGGATCCAAGTTATAAATTACAGGAGAGCATGCTGAAAGCTGCCCGTTCGGCCCTGGTGGATGCAGATGTGCTGATCTACCTTACAGAGATAGGGGAACACCCTGATCCGGAAGACCCGTTTATCCGGAAAGTCGCGAAGGCCAGGGTCCCGGTGCTGGTGGTGATCAATAAAATTGACCTGAGTGATCAGGAACATGTGAAGAGTTGTATAAATGAGTGGGATGAAATACTTCCACGTGCAGAAAAAATTCCCATCAGTGCCCTTCAAAAATTTAACGTGGATTCTGTGTTCAACCGGATCCTCGACCACCTGCCCGAATCGCCTCCCTTCTATCCAAAAGATGCCCTGACTGATAAATCGGAGCGGTTTTTTGTGGGAGAGATGATCCGCGAGAAAATCCTTCTTCATTACAAGCAGGAGATCCCCTATGCTGTTGAAGTGGAGGTCGAATCCTTCAAGGAGGATAAGAAGCTGATCAAAATCAGTGCCCTGATATATGTGGAACGTGAAAGCCAGAAAGGGATCCTTATCGGGAACGAGGGGAAGGCCCTGAAAAAGGTGGGCAGGGAATCAAGACTGGACATGGAAGCCTTCTTTCAGAAAAAAGTGTTTCTTGAGCTACGGGTGAAGGTGAAGAAAGACTGGCGCAATAATGAACGTTTCATTAAGGATTTTGGATACCATTAAGTAAGCTTGAGTATGGGAAATATAGTAGCCATCGTCGGAAGGCCCAATGTGGGAAAATCCACCTTTTTCAACCGCCTGACAGAATCCAGAAACGCGATTGTGGATGAGGTGAGTGGAGTTACACGCGACCGGCACTACGGTAAGGTGATCTGGAACGGACAGGAATTCAGCATCATCGATACGGGAGGTTATGTCACCAACTCTGATGATGTTTTCGAGGAGGAGATACGCAAGCAGGTATTGCTGGCCATTGATGAGGCTGATGTGGTGCTCTTCCTGGTGGATGTGATTTCGGGGATCACTGACCTGGACCAGACCATCGCAGGGATGCTCCGAAGGATTGATAAGCCTGTTGTACTGGTGGTCAACAAGGTGGATAATGCCAACAGGCTCTACGATGCCAGTGTTTTTTATGGTCTCGGACTGGGTGATTATTTCGCCCTCTCCTCCATCAATGGCAGCGGGACCGGCGATCTGCTGGACAAAGTCACATCAGTTTTCCAAAAAATGTCCGGAGAGGAAGAAGAGGAGGAGATCCCCAGAATAGCAGTGGTAGGGCGGCCCAACGTGGGCAAATCATCGCTTGTCAATGCACTTATCGGGCAGGAGAGGAACATTGTAACCCCGGTCTCCGGAACCACTCGCGACTCGATCCATACCAGGTACAGCAAGTATAACCACGATTTTTTCCTGGTCGATACGGCGGGATTGAGAAAAAAAGGGAAGGTAAAAGAGGACATTGAATTCTATTCGGTCATGCGATCAGTACGGGCCATCGAATATTCGGATGTCTGCATGCTACTCCTTGATGCCACCATTGGAATTGAATCGCAGGATGTGAATATTTTTCACCTTATCGAACGCAACCGGAAAGGTGTGTTGGTCCTGGTGAATAAATGGGATCTGGTTGACAAGGAGACGCAGACCATGAAAAAATTCGAGGAGGGGATCAGGAAACGCCTCGAGCCCTTTGTGGATGTGCCGGTTCTATTTATATCCGCCCTGACAAAACAAAGGATCCATAAGGCTCTGGAGCTGGCCATAGAGGTCTATACAAACCGCCAGGTCAGGATCCCCACCTCAAAGCTGAATGAGGTGATGCAAAAAGCCATTGAAGCGAACCATCCTCCTGCTGTTAAGGGTAAGTACATCAGGATCAAGTATGTAACGCAATTACCCACACACGCCCCGGCATTTGCTTTCTATTGTAACCTCCCACAGTACATCCGCGAACCCTACAAGCGCTACCTGGAAAACCAGTTGCGTGAACATTTTAACTTTACAGGCGTTCCAATCCGGATCTTTATGCGTAAAAAATAGGCAAGATTTTTGTAGTATTGTATTGTGATGAAAACTTTGCTTCCAATTTTGATCACTGCCCTGTTGCTGATGATCTCCTGTAATGATATCACACCTGTCTACCCGGACGAACCGGTGATCAATTACGAAGGATTTGGTCTCTATATTTCAATAGACCAGCTGGGAAACAGAACGCTAATGGGCCAGCTCACGTTTGGTTTTACAGATGGCGACGGGAACATCGGACTGGAAACGCTGAACGACACAACCGATCTGAGCCTGCCCGATACGGTCAAATACAACTTCTTTCTACAACTCTATGACCTTCAGGGGTATGAATATGTAAAGGTTCCGGATGATGATGGTGGTTTACTGAAATACAGGATCCCTTACCTGGACAAACAACCCCTGAGCGGTACCATGGACCTGCAGATCTCCTATCCGATCATCAAATATGACACCATTTACTATACCTTCTGGATCTACGACAGGGATTACAACCGGAGCAACACAGACACAACCGATGTGATCGTCTTAAGTGGAATTGACCTGGGGGAATAGTGATCAGATCCTGATCCCCATAAACAGTACATCATCAACCTGTTCAAGATCCTCCTTCCAGAGAAAGAAATTACTCTTGATATAGTTGTACTGCTCATCCATGGGTTTATCATGGATATCCCTGAGCAGGTTCTTAAGCCTGACCATTTTGAACTTCCTGCCCAGGGGACCGCCAAACTGATCGGGGTAACCATCGGAGAACATATATACAATATCCCCCTTTTTCAGCATAAACTCCTGATCGATAAAATCTTTATTGACCCGGTCCTGGTCCATCTGACCCCCGATAGAGGTTCTGCTCCCCTTCACATAGATCTGTTCTCCGCCCGAATAGATGATCACGGGCCTCATGGCCGAACTGACAGTGAATTTATAGGTTCGCATATCCACTTCGGCCACAATGATATCCATCCCATCATTGGAACCGCTGGTCTCCACGTTCTGGTTCAATGCTTCTCTCACTTCATGGTCAAGGGTAGTGAGCACCTGAGAGGGCTTGGTGATTCCGGCCCGCAGGCAGATATCTTTAATCAGCGTGGTACCGATCATGGACATAAATGCCCCGGGGACACCGTGCCCGGTTGAGTCGGCACAAACCACAATAAACCTGTTCTCATCCACCCGCTCATACCAGTAGAAGTCGCCCGATACAATATCCCGCGGTTGATAGAAGACAAAACTGCCCGTAAAGGCTTCGTGCAGCTTTTTAATGGGAGGCAGAATGCTGGCCTGTATGCGTTGTGCATAGTTCAGCGAGTCGGTGATATCCCTGTTCTTGATCTCGATCTCCTCTTTCTGCTGAACCACCTCCCTTGTGCGTTCATCCAGCTGCCGCTGAAGGTACTCCTGTATCGCTTTCTGGTTTCTCTCCCTGATCTTGAAAATGACGAATATAACGTTGAGCACCAGCAGGACCAGTGCGGAGATGAACCACCAGGCTTTCCAGACCGGGATCTTCACCGAGATGCTGACTGCCAGCGGTTCAGTTGAACAGTTCCCATTACCGTCACAGGAACGCACCATAAATGTATAATCCCCATCCTCCACACGCCCATAGTATGCATATGAGATTGGAGTTTTATCGGACCACTCTGCTTCATACGGATCCAGTTTATACTGGTAGGTCACCTGCTCGGGATTGCTGAGGTTGATCCCTACAAAATCAAACCGGATCCTGTATTTGCCATATTTGAGGTGGATCTCTTCACCGGGATCATACGAAACGCCTGAGATATCGATGGATTTGATACTTAACCTGGGTGCCACAGTATCTTCACGGGCCTGGTAGGCATCATACTGAATGACTCCCTTCGACGAACCGAACAGCATCTTACCCTCCGGGGTCAGCGCCACCGCATTTTCACTTATATCAGACTCAAAACCCGATTCCCTGCCGTATTTCCGCACTGTCTGCCGTTCCGGATTGATGGCACTCAATCCCATCCTGTGTCCTACCCAGATCATTCCTCTGGGATCGGCGGCGATGGCATAGACGTAATCCGATTTCAAGCCGGAATTAGTGCTGAAATAACCCAGCTTTTCTTTATTAAAGTCAAATTTAAATACCCCGTCCCCGTCAGTGCCTGCCCAGATCACGCCATCATCACCCTCCGTAAGGGTCTTAAACTCAAGCTTCGTTTTTGTCTCAATCATGAACTGTTTATCTGAATTGACACTGACCAGTCCACTGGTCAGCGTGGCAATCCAGGCCACTCCGTTCCGGTCCACCAGGATATCATTGATCTTATTGTGAGGCAGACCGTTAGCAGTATTCCGGAAGGTCCTTGCGCCGGTTTCCGTGTTCAGGGTATAGACGCCGTTGTTGGTAGCCACATACAGAACAGGGCCATTCCCGTCGATGGCATTCACAATATTCTCCAGTGAATTATTTGAAACCGCTACCGGCAGGATCCGGGAACTGCCATCCTTTTTTCTGAAGAGTCCACTGTGACTGGTTCCTATATAGAGGTCATGACGACCATCTGTATAAAGGGCTGTCACTATGTCGCCGGGAAGTCCGTTTGCACTTCCCAGGTATGAAAATCCCCCCGATCCATCTGGCAGGGATGTGCCTATAACACCATCTCCTCCGTACCATTTAATTTCGCCATCCACCCAAACCGAATAGACATCTTCTAAAGCATTGCCGTCCCATACATTATAGAAGGTGAATGCCTGGTCCCTCAATACTGTGATACCATGGCCGGCCGACGATGAAAACCACTGGTTCCCCTCCTCATCGATGAAAATCTGGTCGATATATATATCCGGTATCCCTTTCCCCTCATCAAACAGGAGCGGCGCCTTCAGGTTTCCTCTCTCATCCAGGTCAAAGCGGTATATACCCTCACCCAGGCTGTTGATCCAGACCTTCCTTTCCCCATCAAAAACAATGGAGGCGATGTTCGCATATTCAAGTCCCAGTCCCAACTCTGCTCCGATCGTTTCCACCTGGTATCCGTCCGGATCATATCCGCTTCCGGTTATCCTATACATCCCTTCATCCTGGGTACCGGCCCAGAACTCATTGTCATTTACCGCCTTAACAAGTTTCTTTACACTCTTATCCCGAAGTCCGGTCAGCCAGCCGGTATTGATGAAGGTGTTGGATTTATCGTCATACCTGAACAGGGTCACCCCTGATGATGTGGCAACCAGCAGCGTACCGTCCGGCATCACCTGGAAATCATAAAGGAACATGCCGGAAAACGGGTCCTCCACCTCTTCCGGGTCCCTCTCATATATGATATTCAGGTCCTCATCGATCACGAGCAGTCCACTCTGCTGACTCAGCACCATAATCTTGCCGGAACCGTCTTCCCTGATTGCCGTTATGATGGAGCGGTTTTTATCGCCGGGGGATATCAGGCGGAAGACTCCATTGGTATAAACCGAAATAAGCCCGTTCTCGTAACCGAACCATAACCGACCCTTTGAATCAAGCAGGCTGGCATGGGCGATGCTGACTGGTATGGAGTCTCCTTCAAAATACTGATCAAAAATGTTCCCGTCGAACCTGCATAATCCCTCTGAGGTTGAGATCCAGAGAAATCCTTGCTGGTCCTGGTTCAGGGCATATGCAAAATTATCACACATTCCCTCAGAAAGACCATAATTAAAAAATCGATAAGTCTGGGCTGATCCTGTGTAGGAGAGCAGGAATATAAAAATGAGAACTGAAAATCTTTTCACATAATAAAAATTAGTTCATACTATTCAATGGGGACAAACTCAACCTCTCCCCTGTACTTGGGGACACCCCCAATGGGAATGGTGTAGAACGGCATGGCATCGCCATACTGATTCCTGACATTGACCACCACATTGTTGTTCTTTACAAGTGGGCGGGCTTTCACAAACCTGAAGTCAAAAGATTTTCCGATCTCTCCCTCTTCTACGCGCAATTCGTCCTTGGCCCAGAAGTCCTGGCCCGATGTCTTGACCTCCCTGCCCTGCCGCTCCACCGAGATCACCACTATACTTCCATCATTGTCCCAGTCAAAGTTGGAGATCTGGACCGAAATGGTGCCCTCATCCACAAAGGGATAAATATGAGATACCTCCTCCACGTTGTTGTGCATCCTGAAGGAGTACTCGTAAGCAAAGGCGTTGGCCCCCTCTATCTCGCGGTTCTCTGTGGCACCTGTGCTCAGGAAATACCGGTACATATTACCATCATCACCTGAAACACCTTCGCAGATCACTTTAAAAATATAACTGTCAAACTCTTCAGCATACTCTCCCTGGGCCGGGTTGTAGGGACCAAAGGTGAACCAGGCGCTGTCGTACCTTGGATTTACTGCAAAAGTACGGGTGTCCAGAAGTGTACCACTTTTATAATTCCCGTTGGGACTGGTCTCCTTGGCATCAGGATCTGACCAGTTACCCTCTCCTCCGTATACCTCGTATACGCAACGGGTATCAAATACACCGTCGATCTCATCAATCTTTCCCCCTGTATCGGGATCAAAAACACGGATATAGAAGGGTTGATTGTAATCCTTTGGGATCTGGAAAAAAAATGCCTGTGAAAAGTCATCATCCCCCCAGCTGGTCTCCGCCTGATTTCCAAAGGTCATCAGGTAGGGTATATTCTCGTCCACATTGGGAACAGGTTGTGAGAAACCATTAACGCAGATTATCAGTAGTATAAACGTATATACGATTCGACTCATTAATCTCATAATTCAATATTTACTAAAAATATGCAAAATCCATGCAACTTTGACCAAGAGTTATTAAACATGGTTGTATGAGTGAACGAAAAAGGCTGTAAACTATTGTCCGGCAGACTGTCCCGGACGGACCACCTGGATGTCTTTATAATTGGTCCGCACTTCAGGAGTATCCTTCCTGTTCTGCCTTCTCTCCTCGACCCCGAGCATCACGCGGTAATTTCCCGGAATGAGGTACGTGTGGGTCACCCTGAGACCCTCTCCATAAGTGCCGTCACCGAATTCCCACACATATCTTCCTATATTAAAGCCAGGCAGGTAAGTCTGGTTGCCGTCAAAGGGCACGGGTGTGTTTACGGCAACGGTGTCGGGACAGGTGATGACGGCTTGTTCATTGAGCCTGATGGGCAGGTCCTGCTCCATCTGTGTAAGCAATGTGTCCAGCTCAATATCATATACCATAAATTTGCAATGATAGAGACCCGGTCCCGGAAAACGGTATCTGACTTCATTTCCGGGAATTTCAAGCGTGTCGTTGATTATCCAGGAGTATCGGAACAGGTTGGTATCAACCGTATCCAGTTTCCTGTCCCGAAGAAGGTAGGTGTAAAAGGTCTTCTTGATGGGTTGGGGAGAGGTGAGCTCCGGCAGATCTGTACCAATTGTAAAGATCTCCTTGGAACCGCTCCTGCGGTCGCTGGTCAGGAATCCGCTCTTGAAATCTTCACTGAGCCATATCGTATAGTCATTGGAAAGCGAGTTAAACGGGGCATCCAGTTTGATGGCTTCCACCCACTCATTTCCAACCAGTGCAGTCTGGAAAAGGTCAAATCCAGCCACGTTGTTGTCATGGCCGTCGGATGAGAAATAGAGCTTCCCTGAAGGGTGAATAAAAGGATAGATCTCTTCAGCCGAGGTATTCACATGGGGACCTAGATTCTCAGGCTTGCTCCATTCTCCGTTTATCATCCTGGACCTGTAAATGTCAAATCCTCCCAGACCATCTTCATAATTGGCAGCAAAAAAGAGGGTTTGTCCATCCGCAGTAATGGAGGGTGCAAAAAGCCAGGCCACATCATCATTGTAGGGGAACGGCCTGTAATTGACCCACTTACCATCTTCATTATCAGCAAAATAGAGCCCCAGGGGATCCACCCGTTCTGGGGACGCTTTCTGCTGCGAAAATACCATGGTCTTATAATCCTTTGTAAAGGAGACCGGTCCTTCATGTTCCTGAGAGATCAGGTCAGGATCGAACGGTCCTTTTTTGCCTCCGCTTTCAAGCAGAAAAATGGTAAAGAGCTTCCTCCCCTCAGCATCGGTGGGACTGCTGAAGCCTACGTTGTTGGTCTCCGTGATATAGACCACCCCCCCATCCTTATAGGGTACTGCGGCCGCCTCATCGAGCCCTGTTGAGATCCTGGTCTGCTTGCGCACAGTATAGTACTCCTGTCCCTTCACCAGAGGCAGAAGGATCAGAAGCGTCCATATGACCAGGATTGCCCTCTTCATCTCCTAAAAATAGAATGGGTCATCGGGTATGGTCCGGATCACCGGTCTGAATTCCCATCGAAGCACCACCTCATGGCTCCCGCCCAGTACTTTGCGGACGGGACCCGTATTAATGGTATAGGCGTAACCAACCAGCCATTGCGGATTCACCTGGAAATTGAGCAGGGCAATGGCGAAATTGGGATAATCATAAGCACCGCCCACATAGAGCCTGGAGTCCATCAAACCTACGTTCACGCTCGCCTTGAAGGTGGTATAGGCCTGGTTGTAGTCGATCCAGAGTGCCGGTTTCAACCTGAAGGCTGTGCTGAAATTAAACTGGTAGGCGCCTGTCAGGATAAACCTGTAATTTTCCAGGTTGACTGATCCAATACCCTGGCTTTGTGTGGGGATCGAGAGCAGCTCGGGCACTGAAAGCCCTATGAAATACTTATCTGTATAATAGAGTACACCGGTCCCGAAGTTTGGGAACCATTGATGGTAAGCATCCTGGGGGAAAGACGAATCGGGAGTATCACGAAGCGCTATATTAGTCACATCATTGTTCACTCCATACACACCTGCCGAGAGCCCGAAAGCCAGACGCCCGCTGCCCAGGTAAAGTCTGTAGGCATATGTGCTCATAATGGAGTAGAGATTCTGCACGTTGGGAGTATGATCGTAGGCCACCACAGCCCCGACGGCCACCTTCGATTTACCCAGCGGGGTATGCACATTCAGCTGCATGTCGGAAGGTCCCAGTTTTCCATACAGCGCCGAACGGTAGAGGGAGCTGACGCTGATGGCATCCCTGAAACCGGAAAAAGCAGGATTGATGGTGGTCCAGGTCAGATGGTAGTTACTGACAGAGGGAACAAGGGTATTCTGGGCGGAGACTGTCAGAGCCGCCGTCAGCAATAATCCTATGAGCCATTTTTGCTTCATATCATTCACGTTCAACTACCACGTAACCCTTTAACTGGTAATCACTCTGGTAAATGGTTAAGGTCACAACATAATAGTAGGTACCCGAAGGGACCGGGTTCCCGTTCTTGGATAAACCGTCCCATACCACCATCTCATCGTCCCTCAGTCCATTGGCAATCAGGGAGGGATCGATCACCAGTTCACCTACATTATCCTGGTCTATGATCCGCACTGTGTTCCCCAGCGAATTGAAGATGGAGACCGTGAACTTATCGGCATAGACCAGTCCCTGCATGATAAAGTACTCATTGGTCATATCGCCGTTGGGTGAAAAACCATTGTAATCTTTTACCTCACTGCGCAGCACAATGGTGACATCATTTGTTGTGGTGCAGACCCCTTCATCTTCCCCATTGGTTACTGTCCATTGGAAAGTATTCTCCTCACCCAGTCCAAGTTCGGAAACCAGTGTGGCGGGGTCATGTTCATCGGCAATAATTCCTTCGCCACCGGTACGGGTCCATGTTCCTGTCCCTGCGGTAGGCGGATCGGCCCTGAGCTGTACCTCGTTGATCAGGAAGAGCACGGTATCCTCCCCGGCAAAGGCCGGAGCCGGCTGCTCGAAAAAGGAGAGGTCGATGGAGTCCCGTCCCGCACAATCACCCGCCTGGCTCTCTATATAGATCCTGTAAACCCCGAAGTCATCCTGGTTGTTGGGAATGGAAACATTGTATTCATCCTGGCCCGAACCCGGAGAGAAGAAGACAGACCCCACCGGATTGCTCCATCTGCTCAGGGTCCCGTTATCGGGGATGAATTGGAGCAGCGCGGTGGTGTTGCATACCTTGTAACTCTCGCGTGAGTCTCCATCCACCAGGATCTGCGGATCAGGCCTGCGGAAGAGATTCACAGTTACGGCACCACCCGTCAGGTTCCCCGGCGGCGCGACACATTCATACTGATCCCCTTCGGGATAGTAGCCAATAGATTCAAGACTGTAGTTCAGTGTCACATCATCGGCTCCTTCGGTATCCATCACGATGCCCATGGCATCCATGTCCTGGACCAGTGATCCCGGTCCGATCCCCGTATGCACTCCATCGGTCAGATAGACTTCCCATGGGGTGACATAGTGCCCGGGCGTCATCCCGTCCATATTGAGGTTCACCTGCAGGACGGTATCTTTTTCACATGCAATGAAACTGGCATCGGTCAGTGCTCCCCCCGGCAACTGCATAATGGTCACCAGCATGGCATTGGAAGTATCACTGCAAGCCCCGATATCCACCACACGGTCGTAATAATAGACCAGTGTGCCTGGATCGTTATAGGGAGTGGGCTTCTGGTACTCCTGCTGATCGGAACCTGCAACATCCACTGCATCTGCCGAGGTCTGGCCCTCCAGCCAGCTGCGCCATGTATATACAGGTGTGATCCCGTTTTCGCCACCTGCCAGGGTTACATGCCGCAAAGCCCTGGAATCCTGAAAACAAATTGCCTCCGCTGCATCGATGGCATTGGCCGTGATCTCCGAATGGACCACCAGGTGTACCAGGTTGGAGGTATCGATACACTGACCGGACGGACCACTGGTGATGATCCGCTGGTACCACCGGTCCACATCGGTGGAGAGCAGGTTGGGATCTGTATAGTGTTGGGCATCGGCTCCGGATGATGGATGGCTCCAGTTGCCCGGCCCGGGGGCTGCCTCCTGCTTTGCCACCTCCCAGCGAAAGGCCTGGGTCGGATCGTTTCCGGCCACAGTGGCCCCTCCTCCCGGCAATGTGCCTGTAATGATCTCCGGCATCTCCTGCTGGCATTTCATATCATCGGTGGGAGTCAGTATATTATTGGTTATAGAGGGCAGTACATTGATAACCAGACTAATGCTGGTATCCTTGCACACCAGTTCCAATCCTCCGGATCCAACGACCCTGCTGTACCAGGTGGTATCGCCGGTCATCACCCCGGGATCGAAGCTGGTCTGCACATCATTGGGCCCTCCGCCCGTTGCGGGTACCCAGCTGGACTGATCGGTACTGGAGATCCATGTATAGGTGTACTGGCCCAGGTACCCTCCCCCCGGTGAGGATCCGGTGAGCAGTGCGGGCTGATCCTGCTGGCAGACCGTCTGGGAGCTCCCGATTGTGTTGGTGTTGGTGGTTATGTCGGGTATATTCAGTATCTCAACGTAGGCACTGGTATCCCTGCAGGCATCGTCATTGCCTGATAGAACGACCCTGCGGATATAGGTGGTCTGGCTCAGTGGCCCTGACTGGTAGCTGATGGCCATTTCGCCCGGGATTACTGTTCCCATAACGCCCGGAGCGGTCGAAGTGAGCCACTGGTAACGGATATCACCCTGGTCCCCGTCCGAGGGGCGCGGCCCGCTGATCAGGTCCGGAGCGGTGTTGACACAGATCGTGTCAAATGGAGTTATATCATTGCCGGCAAGGGGTTCAAACACCTTTACCTGCTGTGTATTGGAGGTGCTGACACAGACCCCTGCATAGGCGATCCTCCTGTAATCGGTGGTGGTGGTCAATACCTCTTCCTGGTAAGTCGGATCCGTTGATATCCCCGTTATATCGGTAAATCCGCCGGCGCCTTCGGGAAAGTGCTGCCATTTATAGGTAAATGTGCCTCCTGTTGGCCCGCCTCCGATGGTGGCTGAGGAATTGAAGAGGTTGGGTGCATTCCCTGAGCAAACCGTATCGTTGGCAGCAATGGTATTGTTTAAAATGGCCGGATGCACATACACAGTAATCCGGAAACTGGTGTCGACCAGTCCCGCCGATGTAACAATTCTCCTGTAATAGATGGTATCCGAAAGGAAACCCGGATTATAGTCCCTTGAGGTGGCGCCTGCGATATTGTCCCAGTAATTCTGGGTGCTGGAGCTGTCAATCCACTGGTATGTATAGCTGCCGTCCCCCCCCTTTGGAGTGGATGTAATGATGGGGTCGGGATCCTGGTCGGAACATATCGTAAATACGGTCGGTACAGGGTTAAAAACGAACCCCCTTAACGGGGCTACCAGGTTATTCTGCTGAAATGCAGGATTGGCCGACTGCAGGGGATCATATCCTGTATTAATATAGATGCCATTGGTACCCGTGGAAAAATCGAATGTGACCCCCGGGTGGGAAGATCCAGACAGCCAGTAGGTCCCTCCTCCTCCTGCCCCCCCCATGCCGGTGGTATCCGGTGCAAAAGTATTGCCTCCGTCTCCCCCCCTTGCCGACAACGTGAATGTGGATTGATATCCGTTCACATCCAGAATGATGCATCCGCCGCCGCCGCCACCTGCTCCAGCGCCATTTGTCGCCAGTCCAACCACATCTCCTCCATTGGCCAGGATCATGCCGCCATTCCCTAAAATAGTATCGGCCATGATCACCACAATCCCTCCTCCGTTGCCACCATCAGTAGTGGTCTTTCCAGCTACCCGGGTTCCGCTTCCGCCGCCACCTCCAAAAAAGATACGGTTGGTTCTCGATACAGGAGCATTGACATAGTACCAACCGTTACGGCCCAGGTCGAATCCTCCCGCTCCGCCGGTAACAGAATCGCCCTGAGGATTGCAAAAGGAGGACTGGTTCCCACCTCTTACCCCGGCTGTGGAGTTGGATCCTCCGCCACCTCCAGCCAGGAGACCGTTGCCTCCGCCGCCGCCATTGATGTTGGAGGCTCTCCCCCTGTTATATGAAAAACGGGTATCGGTGGTCCCTTCCCCTTTCAGTCCGGCCCAGACCTCTCCATCCAGGTAGAAATAGCCCATGGTATCCCCGTCCAGGCAATCAAGGGTATATTCCGTATCAGTACTCCCCAGTGCACCTCTGAAACCCAAACCGGAAACATCAATATCACCATCCAGCCTGAGCACCCCGTGTACGAACATGGTCACCACTCCCCCGGTACCAGTGACAGGGTCCCACGGATCTGCAGTAACTCCCGCCAGGGGCACACTGGCATAGCGGTAGGAACGGACCTTGATCAGCTGGGCCACCTCTCCGCCTCCCATGGGAAGGATCTCCGGATTCAATGAGGCGTTGAGTACCAGCGAATTGCCGATCTTCTCAGCAATAAGGAAAAAAGCATATTTCCCCGTATTCCTGGGCTGCTGATCATCCACCCCCGGGGGCCAGAATTGATCCCCTGGCACATAGGATGGATCCCCGGTACCAATGGTGGCTCCTTTTGCACAATAGACCATTACGGTATCATCAACATTGAACCCGGTTGCATCGGTCACCACCACTGTATCTGGATTAAATCCCTGGGTACTCAGAATGGTGGTGATGGAAGTATACTTGTTGGGAATGTTTTCGATGGGTGTATATACCTGAGGAAGAGCTTGCAAAACAGCAAACCACAATATTGAAACAACCAGATATATGGCTCTTTTCCGGTTCAATTCAGGGTTGTTATGGCACTTAAAGCGAATATAGCAAAAAAAAACTGACGTAGAGTTATCTTTTATCTACACTTTCAGGCAGTTCGACGTGGAAGGTGGTTCCCTTGTGTAATACTGTATCGTACCAGATCCTTCCTCCCAACGATCTGATTATGTTATGTGTGATGGCCAGTCCCATTCCCATACCTCCCGACTTGGTCGTAAAGTTGGGCTGGAACAGCTTGTCCCTTATCTCCTCCGGAATTCCTTTCCCGTTGTCGGCAAAAGAGACTTTAACCTTCCTGCCTGGAGCTTTTTCCAGGCTGATCCTGATCACACCTTTACGGCCCTCGGGTATAGATTGCATCCCGTTCTTTACCAGGTTGATAAAGACCCGCATCAACTGCTCCTTGTCCCCCATTACGTATACTTGATCGTGCCTTCCCATATCAATCTCGATCTTCACCCTGTCTGTGGATTCAAATAGCTGCACCAGGCTGTTCAGCTGGAAAACAAGGTTGATCCTTGTGCTTTTTGGTTTGGGCATCTTTGCAAAATCTGAAAATTCACGGGCGATGGCTGATAATGAATCGATCTGTTCAATGAGCGTATCCGCGATCCTGTTCACCATTTCCGGATCGTCCTTTCCTTCTGAGATGGCGCGCTGCAGATGTTGAACATTGAGCTTCATGGGAGTCAGTGGATTCTTGATCTCATGGGCAATCTGCTTGGCCATTTCGCGCCAGGCCGACTCACGTTCAGATTGTGCCAGCAATCCCGCACTCCGTTCCAGTTCCTGCACCATGTAGTTATACTCCTCAACCAGTCCCCTGATCTCATCACTGCGTTCATACTGGATCATCTCATTCTTCTGTCCCAGGCTCACCCTGGCAATGCGATCCTGGATCATCCTGAGAGGCTGGGTGATTCGGTCGGCCAGCAGGACACTCAAAAGCAGGATCACCAGCATCAGGATCATATAGACATTGATCACAGCCACAACCAGGTTGGTCACATCCCTTGCCAGTGCTCCCGACTGGGTAAAATAGGGAAGGTTCAGGTAAGCCAGGAATTTGTTGTCACTATTCATCAGCGGCATATAGGCTGATATATAATTCAACTTACCGATACGTTCATTATGAATATATTCCGAAGCGTCCTCCCCTGAAAGATTCTCATAGACGATCCGGTTCATCCGGTTGCTCAGTAACTGCCTGTCAAAGAGCTCCGACCGTGAGGTGGCTAACAGGGTGCCATCCTGCTTATAGAGGTTAATATCGGTATAAAATACATTGGAAAACTTCCTCAATAGCTCATCCAGGTTGTAATATTCATCGGAGGTCCAGTTCTCCAGGTCTTCCTCAAATTCCAGCTTATGCATAAGCTCAACATATACAGACCGCATGGTGCTTTTAAGGTTCTCATTATGCTTCACGCGGTACTGCTGGATAATAAAATAGATCGTACCGGAACAGATCAGGATAAATGTGAGAAAGAGGATCCCCACCAGCGAATACTGGATCCTGTTTTTAAAGTTCCAGTTAAAGGAGGGACGTTTTCGCACAGTGACGAGCTGGTAACCCAGGGCAACCAGCATAAAGTTGAAAGCAAAAATATAGGAGAAGAAGATCAGATAATCGATTAGGGTAATGGAAGGGCTCCCTACGATAATGGTGTTCTGGGCATCGACGTTATAGATGCTGTGGTCGTATCCGTCCATGGTAATGGTCTCAAACTCACTCTTCCCGCTGGTATAGTGTGAACTCCTGGTCCGGTAGGGAAACTCACCCTCCTTGGTGAAAAGTTCTCCCCCGTTATACCTTGCAAATGAGAATTCGGAACTGTTAAAAGAGCGGTAACTTTCATCCAGCAGCAGCTCCGGATACCCCAGCTCTTCCGAGAAGATCTTGGAATCCAGTTCAATATAGACCCTGTGCTCCTTATCACCACGGTAATAGGGAATAGATGCCAGGTATGAGATCCTGCCGTTCAGGTTATCCAGAAAATAGAAATCACTGCCGGGGATCATTACTCCCTCCTGCTCGATCATCTCATTGAAGAAGCTATAGCAGTGTTCATATCTGTCATCGGGAGGCTCAAGATAGACCAGATCTTCGGGACGGCAAACTGTGACCTGAAGGTCATACTTGCTCCAGTATCCCGAAAAGTAGTTCCTGCGTAATCGGTTCACTACCTGGTCTATCTGGTCTACGTCAATAAAATCCTGGTCCAGATACTGAGCGAATACGGAGTCGTTCCGGATGGCCATGGACAACTCACCAAACAGCATCTCAGCCACCGGGTCATGTTCGGAGGAAAGCTTGACCAGTTCCACCTCCCTCTTACGTTCCACATGTATACGGTTGCTCTCCTGCAACCGGATGGTCATAAAGAGTGAGACAAAAAACAGCAGGAAAATGAACCTTGAAAAAGGGATCCTTTCCTCCTGTTTGAGCCTTATATAGATATGCCCGGCCAAAAAGAGCATGAGCGCTATCCAGCCAATCCAGCTGCTTTGCATCACTGGAAAGAGGGAAGCTGCAAGGAAAGTCAGTGAAATAGTGGTTGTGCCATACAGAAGGGCCCTCACGGCAGATCCGGAAAGAAGAACAATCGCCTTATCTATGATCAGGCCCAGTAAAATAAACCAGAGCAGCACTGTGATTAATCCGATTACTGAATTTCCGGAGAGGGTGGTGACCCTGTGTGCCTCAAACGAGATGCTTGAGTCCAGTACCAGTGTCCGGATCAACTGATCGATCACCAGCAAAAGCAGGGCGGAACCCACAAAAAGCAACGTGGCCACCAATCTTTTCCAGCGTTCCGATTTTATCTCCTCCAGGTTGCCAAAAAGATAGTAAAAGCCACCGAGCAGCAGGGCAGCAACCGAGTAAACCAGGAGCGCCCCGAGGGAAGGAAATAGCCTGCTGGCAAAAATCTCGGGCTGGAACAGTACAGACTGGGTGAGTACAGATGGAAAAGAGAATCTAAGCACGGCCACAACACTTCCAAGAATTAAAAGCGTGATCGCCCCCAGCCAGATCCACCTTCTTCTGCCTGTTGAGTTCTTCAAAACAGAACAGCTTCCTGCGAAAAACAGCAGCAAAGAGATCAGGAGGCTGATTATGGCCAGGGCCCTCAGCCCTTTGTAATGGGGTTCAGTTCCGGAGAAATCAAGGGAAAACAGATAGTCCCCCGCTTCATTGAAGATGGGGTCCGTTCCGTCGGCTTCAAAGAATTCAACCTCTACATCAGCATTCAGCCTGAAATCACGCTGAAAACCATTGATCAAAAATTCATTCTGCAAGGGATAATGGGTCTTTATCTCGATCAGTCCCACCAGTAACCCTCCCTGTACGGGTTGTATCACTGATACATAGTCTGCATTTCTCAGTGAAAGGAAGGGCCTGTTCAATCTTGCCCGCCAGTGATCGGGCAGGGGTATGGACTGGTCGGACCAGTATTTGATCACACCATTGTCGTAATAAAATATATAGAGGCCCTCCCCGGTGGCCAGCTCCTGGTATTTTGCCGAGTTTTTATCAAGCAGATTTGAAATGGTCTCACCCGGGGCCATTGATCCAAAAGCGGTGAACTCCTTCTTCAGCAGCTGTTCCTTTTTGTGCAGGACTTTTTCAAACTTCACCGCATCCTTCTGCGAATAACGCCCTTCTCTGAAAAGAGTGGCGGAAATGATCCCCACCAGCATAAAGACTGTGGCTGCCAGCAGCAGGGTGAACCTGTTATATGTTTTCTGATCAGGCATGATGATAGGGCTCCCCCTTTAATATGGTAAAAGCACGGTACAGTTGCTCCAGAAAGATCACCCGTACAAGCTGGTGCGAGAAGGTCATTTTTGAAAGGGAGAGTTTGGTATCGGACCTGTCATATACCTGCTGAGAAAATCCATAGGGCCCGCCAATCACAAACAGGACCTGGTTGACCTTGCTTTCCAGGCCGTTCAGGTATTCCGCAAAAGAGACGGAGTTACACTCTTCTCCCCTTTCATCAAGAAGGATTACATAATCGCCTGTTCTTATGCGCTTTATTATCATCTCCCCCTCCTTGTCCTGTACCTCCTTCATGGTCATGCTCCTGGTATTTTTCAGGTCAGGCAGGGTATCGATCTTAAATGGAATATACCGTACCAGCCTTTGCCTGAAGAGCTCCACTCCTTCCCTTATAAAAGGGTCCCGGGTCTTACCACTTTCAACGAGTGTTATACGCATCCGGAAATTTTATACAGGTTTTTTGTATCTTGCGGACTACCGCTATGTTGGCCCAATTGTTGCGGTGAATTACAAACATAATTGATATTTAGATAAAGTGAAAAAGAGGATATTAACTATTTTACTGATGATCATGCTGGTCCTTCCGCAAGTTTTGGGCCAGACTGTTCCTTCCGGACTTAAAGAGGCCATCAGCAAAGGAGATGCGACCTCCATGTCGGGCTGGTTCCATCAGAGCCTTGAGCTCACCATCCTGGAGAAGGAGTATGAAACCAGTAAGAACCAGGCTACCAGGATCCTGGAGAGTTTTTTTAAGAGCAATACCCCAACCGGTTTTACAATCTCCTTTGAGGGTATCAAGGAGCAATCCAAATATGCCATTGGAACCCTGAACACTACAAAAGGGAGCTTCAGGATCAATATGTTCTTCCTGAACAAAGAGGAGAAGCAGTTGATCTACTACCTGAGTATCGAAAAAGAGTCACAATATGAACTCTCCCCTGCCCCTTGATGCAGCTATAGACAGGTGGTTCCGGGAGGACATCGGGGTGGGTGATCATACCACTTTCAGCACCATTCCATACGACGCGGCAGGATCTGCCGTTCTGCTTGTGAAGGAGGCTGGGGTCCTTGCCGGACTGCACGTCGCCCAGAAAATTTTTCAGCGGTTTGATGATGAGATCCAGTTTGTTCCCATATTGAGTGACGGATCTCCCATATCACCGGGTGATGAGGCTTTTCGTGTGACCGGCAGGGTCCACACCATCCTGCAATGTGAACGACTGATCCTGAATGTGATGCAGCGTATGAGCGGTATTGCCACCACTACCAATAAATACGTGAAACTGCTGGAGGGAACAGGGACAAAGATCCTGGACACCCGGAAAACCACACCAGGAATGCGCTTCCTCGAGAAGGAGGCGGTCCGGCTTGGTGGTGGTGTCAACCACAGGTTCGGACTTTTCGATATGATCCTGATCAAGGACAATCATATCGATTTCGCCGGGAGCATTGGCCAGGCCATATCCGGAACCAAAAAATACCTGGAACAGAAACAACTAAATCTGGATATCGTGGTGGAGACGCGCTCCCTTGATGACATCGAGGTGGTGCTTTTCATGGGGGGAGTGACCAGGATCCTGCTGGATAATTTTTCAGTCGAACTGACCCGGAAAGCTGTGGACCTGATTGATCACAGGGTAGAGACTGAGTCTTCAGGTGGCATTACATGGGAAACCATTCGTTCGTATGCAGAATGCGGAGTGGACTACATTTCCGTTGGCGCCCTGACCCATCATATCGATAGCCTTGATCTAAGCCTGAAAGCAAACTTCTAAGATGAAAAAGAAGAGCAGCAGTGACCTGGACCAGGTCCGCCGGGAATACTACCGGGAGCAGCTGGACGAATCAACAATGCCTGCCGATCCAATAGAACTCCTCAGGGCATGGCTGGAAGAAGCCACCGGCTCGGGGAATCCGGATCCCACTGCCATGACACTCTCTACGGTCGATCAGAATGGTGCCCCCTCCTCACGTATTGTCCTGCTTAAAGGGATCCATCAAAACCGGCTGATATTCTTTACCAATTACCATAGCCGGAAGGCAAAGGAGATAAGAATCAGACAGAAGGTGGCTGCGCATTTTTACTGGCCTGAACTGGAACGACAGGTAAAAATTTCCGGGAAGGCCAGGCCCATCGAGGATAAAGAATCCGATAGCTATTTCACCTCCAGGCCATTTGAAAGCAAGATCTCTGCCTGGGCATCACCCCAGAGTGAAGTGGTCCCCGACAGGAACTACCTTGAATCCGAGTACCTGAAATACAGGGAAAAGTATCAAGATTCCGGGGAGGTGCCCAGACCGGCATACTGGGGGGGATTTGCCATTGAACCAATCCGGATAGAGTTCTGGCAGGGCGGCAGGCATCGTCTGCACGACCGGATTGAATATACATTGACGGACAAATCATGGAGCCGGGTCAGACTTGCTCCTTAAGCTTTTCAATCTGCACCTCAAGTGCGGTAATTTTGCCTTCAGCATCGTCCATTTTCTGCCGTTCCTTATCAACTACCTGCGCCGGTGCATGCTGAACAAAGCTCTGGTTGTTCATTTTTTTCCGGACACTTTCCAGAAATCCCCTTGCATACTCAAGTTCGGATTCCAGCTTTCCGATCTCTTGGCTCACGTCCACCAGTTCACCGAGCGGAATAAAATATTCAACATTCCGGACCATAAACGAAACAGCACTGTCAGGATCGCGCTCAATCACCTCTACCTCCGACAGGTTGGCCAGTTTTTTCAAGAGGGGTGACAGGTGATCGTGAAAAATTGCCCCGGAAGAGGGACGCACGAGCAGCTTCACTGCCTCCCTGGGGGGGATTGCCTTTTCCTTGCGGATACTGCGGACCTGGGTAACAACCTCCCTGATGACCTCAACCTTCCCAATGAGCTCACTGTTAAAATTCCTTGCAACCGGCATGGGTGATACCATCAGGCTTTCTCCTTTCTTCCGCGGTGTGATCAGTTGCCAGATCTCCTCAGTGATAAATGGCATAAATGGATGAAGCATGTGCAACAGCCGGTCGATAAATTCTATGGTACGTTCAAAGGTGACCGCATCGATGGGTTGCCTGTATAGCGGCTTGACGATCTCCAGGTACCAGGAACTGAACTGGTCCCAGAATAACTTGTAAATGATCATCAGCGCATCTGAGACCCTGTATTTATTGAACTGGTCCTCCACCCCGGTCAGGGCCCTGGCCATCTCGGCATCAAACCACTTCACTGCCTCGGCCGAATGGTCGGGCTGTTCCAGGGTGTGTTCCACCTTCCAGCTTTTGATAAGGCGAAAGGCGTTCCAGATCTTATTGCTGAAGTTCCTGCCCTGCTCGGTCAGTCCCTCATCAAAAAGGAGATCGTTCCCGGCAGGTGAACAGAAAAGCATCCCTACCCTGACACCGTCGGCGCTGTACTTTTTCATCAGTTCGATGGGGTCGGGGGAGTTACCCAGCGATTTGGACATCTTCCTTCGCTTGCTGTCCCTGACAATCCCGGTCAGGTAAACCGTATCGAAAGGCTTCTCATTGCGGTATTCATACCCGGCAATGATCATACGGGCCACCCAGAAGAAAAGGATCTCGGGGGCGGTGACCAGGTCGTTGGTGGGATAGTAGTATTGTATATCTTCATTTTCTGGATAACGAATGCCGTCAAATACCGAGATGGGCCATAACCATGATGAGAACCAGGTATCAAGTACATCTTCATCCTGTCTCAGGTCATTTGCCATAAGCTGGCTGTTGCCGGCTGTTTCACGGGCTAGTTCCACTGCTTCTTCAACCGACCGGGCCACCACATAATCATTGGGCCCCTCTCCGTAGAAAAAGGCCGGGATCCGGTGACCCCACCAGAGCTGACGGGATATGCACCAGTCCTTCACATTCTCCATCCAGTGGCGATACGTATTCTTGAACTTGGCAGGTTGAAGTTGTACATCATCATTCATGACACTCTTTAGTGCCGGGGCGCTCAGTTCTTTCATTTTCAGAAACCACTGCAGGCTGAGCTTGGGCTCGATCACAGCATCAGTGCGTTCAGAAAATCCTACCTTATTGATATAATCTTCCCTTTTCACGAGGTTGCCAGACTCTTTCAGAAGAGGGATGATCAGCTCCCTTGCCCTGAACCGGTCCTCTCCCACAAGGACCTGTGCAGCATGATTGAGGGTGCCGTCATTGTTAAAGATGTCGATGGACTCCAGGTTGTGTTTCAGTCCCAGTTCATAATCATTGATATCGTGAGCGGGTGTTATCTTCAGGGCCCCGGTACCAAACTCCCGGTCCACATACTCATCCACTATAACGGGTACAGCACGGTTCACCAGCGGTACCAGTACTTTTTTGCCATGAAATTTATAATACCTCTCATCTTCAGGATGAACACATACCGCTGTATCGCCCAGGATGGTCTCGGGGCGGGTGGTCGCAATGGTGATATAATCCGCTTCTCCTTCAACTTTGTACTGCAGGTAGTACAATTGTGAAGCCACCTCTTTGTAAACGACCTCTTCGTCGGATACAGCGGTCAGTGCCTGCGGATCCCAGTTCACCATCCTGACACCCCGGTAGATGAGCCCTTTATTATACAGGTCCACAAACACCCTGATCACGCTCTCAGACAGTGCCTCATCCATGGTAAAACAGGTGCGGTCCCAGTCACAGGATGCTCCCAGTTTCTTGAGTTGCTCCAGGATGATCCCGCCATGCTTATGCGTCCACTCCCAGGCATGCTCCAGAAATTCCTCCCGGGTCAGGTCTGTTTTCTTGATCCCCTCTTCTGCCAGTTTTCCTACAACCCTTGCTTCAGTGGCAATGGAAGCATGGTCGGTCCCCGGCACCCAGAGTGCATTTTTGCCCAGCATCCTGGCCCGGCGTATCAACACATCCTGCAGGGTATTATTTAACATATGTCCCATGTGCAGCACCCCCGTGACATTGGGTGGCGGTATTACGATGCAGTATGGTTCACGTTCATCAGGAGTGCTCCGGAAGAATCCGTGTTCCATCCAGTAGGAGTACCATTTGTCCTCCACGCTGGAAGGGTCATATTTGGAAGGAATATTCATGCCCGCAAAAGTAGTAAAAATATAGTGTTGTGACTATCTGAAATGCGCTTCACCGGTTCAAAATGACCGTTGGCCGAATTTTACCTAAAATTAACCTGGAAAACTAAAAAAACTAAAAAAGTTTTCATATACTTGCCGAAAATTTAGAAGTCTTGGAGGTAAAAGACAGAATTCTGGTAGAAGCGGGGACGTTGTTCGGAAAGTACGGCATCAAAAGTATGACCATGGATGCATTGGCCGAGGAGCTGGGAATATCCAAACGAACAATCTATGAACGGTTCAAGGACAAGGATACCCTTTTAAGGGAGGTTATCCTGTATTACAAGAACCAGGCAGAGGAACAGGCCAATCAACTGATCGATCAATCAGAAAATGCCATCGAGGCACTCTTCCGGATCATCAAGATGAATATTGAACAGATGGCCCGCATGAGTCCCGCTTTCCTCCATGATATTAAAAAATACCATCAAAGCGTTTTCAAAGAGCTGGACGAGCCAGGGGAGTTCCATGATCTAAGCGTAACCAGGCGCTTGCTTGAAACCGGTATCAAACAGGGGGTGTTCCGGAATGACTTTGATATAATGATCGTCAACCGCACCCTCCACGTACTTTTCGACCAGTTCGGTCCCCAAAGCCAGCTGGTGGATGCCGGCTTTGACCGGCGGGACATGTTTGACAGTATTGTCATTCCTTTTTTCAGGGGAATTTCTACAGATACAGGACAGACGTTCCTTATTGAATGCAGACCCATCATTGAATCAAAACAGACCGGAATATGAAAAACAATCATTTTATCATTCTATTGATTATTTGGATACTATCTATGGGGGCCATGATCCCGGCAACTGGACAGGACCCGGCCGAAAAGCTGGTCCTGAACCTGCAGGAAGCCCTGGATCAGGCCGTCTCCTATAATAAGTCGCTAAAGAATGCCCGGCTCGAGGTGGACCGATCCCGCAGGAGCATCTGGGAATCCATTGCACAGGGCCTTCCACAGGTGGATGGTACAGTGAATTATATGTCCTATTTCAACTACCAGATGGAGTTCAACTTCGGTGGTGGTGAGGCACCCTCATTTTCAGCCCAGCAGCTTCAGGATGCCTATGACCAGACTGCAGCGGTTTTCCCCTTCTATACACCAAATGATGTGTTGGTCCATGGTGCAAATAGCTTTTATGATGCTCAGCTTCAATCCATGGCAGGTCCCACAGCCATCACTCTAAAAGACCAGAGTACCGCCACGCTTCAGGTGTCGCAACTGATTTTCAGCGGACAATATATCGTAGGGGTACAGACTGCCAAACTGGCACAGAAGATCTCTGAACAGAGCCTGGAATCCAGTGAGCTGAATATCAAAGAGTCGGTTATCAGCTCCTATTACCTGGTACTCATAACCCAGGAATCGCTCGATATACTCGAACAGAACCTGGAGAACCTGCAGGAGACCTTGGAACAGACCCGGCAAATGTACAAAGCGGGAATGGCGGAGCAGACCGATGTGGACCAGATCCGCATCAACGTGAACCAGCTGGCCAATGCTACAAATGCACAGAGGAGGAACCTGGAACTGAATTATAATATGTTGCGTTACCAGCTGGGACTTAAGTCTGATGTTGAGTTGGAACTTACAGACAGCCTTAAGTCGCTTTTCTCCAGCACCCAGCCCGAATCGGCCCTGGTCGTCCCCCTGGTACTGGAGGACAATGTGACCTACCAGATCATGCAGACACAGGAGGAGATCAACAGGAGGCTGCTCGGCCTGGAACAATGGAATTATGCCCCGACCATTGCTGGTTTTTACAACTATAATAAAAAGATCCTTGTTTCCGGGTTTGATATGAACCCGAACCATCTTGTGGGGCTCAACATGTCGGTGCCCATCTTCTCCAGCGGAATGAGAAAGGCACGTGTGGACCAGGCCAGGATTGAATACAATATGGCACAGAACAACAGGGAGATGCTGGAGGATCAGCTGGTGCTCCAGGAGAAGCAGTTCAAATACAACCTGCAAAGTTCTCTGGAGAATTACTATACCCAGCAGGAAAATGTTGAGGTTGCCCAGCATGTGTATGACAGCTACATGCGGAAGTATGAACAGGGCATGGCCACCAGTCTCGACCTCACCCAGGCCAACAGTAATTACCTGGATGCGGAGAGCAACTACCTGACAGCCATGATGGAAGTGATGAATGCCAGGTTGCAGCTGGACAAATTAATGAACAAATTATAACACCAATATGATCTTGAAAATACGACCAAATATGAAAACCATATCCACCATGAAAACAGTAAAGATTGTCCTGCTCACCATGATTGCAGGAGCAACACTTGTCTCCTGCAGCATGAAGCCTGAGAGTGCCGCCGCTGAGTCTGCAGCCGGACCCGCTGATGTGAAGGCCCGCCCGGTGAGGGTAATGGAACTGAACAAAAGCGAAACAGCCATTACCCAGGATATTACCTCAACGGTAGTGGCCTACGAGGAGACCCATCTCTCCCCTTCCCTTCCGGGAAGGATCAGGAGGGTCCTTGTAGAGGTGAACGACCATGTAAAGAAAGGGCAACTCCTGGTGGAGATGGACCGGACTCAACTGGACCAGACAGTACTGCAGTACCAGCAACTTCTGACCGACATGGCCCGGATGGATACCCTTCTCCAGTACGGTTCCATTACGCAGCAGTCCTACGACCAGATGAAGTCACAGGTTGAGACTACCGAACTGATAATGAAGAACCTCGAAGAGAATACACTTTTAAGGGCCCCCTACAGTGGCGTGATTACTGCCAAATACTATAACGATGGTGAGCTCTACTCTCCCACCCCCAATACACCTTCAGGCAAAGCTGCGCTGATCTCCATGATCCAGGTCGATCCTGTGAAACTGATCGTCAATGTGAGCGAAACGTACCTGCCCCTGGTCAGGAATGGAATGAAAGTGAATGTTAACACCGATGTCTATCCCGATGTAACTCTTCAGGGTACTGTTTTCAGGATCCACCCGACCATCAATGCTGCCAGCAGGACCTTTTCAGTGGAGGTCAGGGTACCCAATAAAAATGATAAACTGGTTCCCGGTATGTTTGCCCGGGTAAGCCTGATCATGGGTGAAAAGATGGCGCTGCTGGTTCCATCAATTGCTGTTCTGCAGGTATCGGGAACCAATGAAAGGTATGTGATGCTCAATAATAACGGAACCGCACAGAGGGTTGCTGTGAAGATACTGAAAAGACATGATGACCAGCTGGAAATTGATTCCCCGGGAATTCATGAGGGAGAACAGTTGATCTATGCAGGGCAAAGTGAGCTGGAAGATGGTGCCAAAATAACTGTAGTTGCGGACTAATTCAATAAAACACCTGAGATGAGTATATACGGAAACGCGGTCAAGCGACCGATCACAACAATAATGATCTTTGTGGCTCTGCTGGTAATGGGAATTTACTCCCTGAACAAACTGCCCATCGATTTTTATCCCGATATCGATTTTCCTGCCATATCGGTGATTACCACCTACTCCGGGGCCAGTGCGGCCGATATAGAGACGAATGTGACCCGGTTGATAGAGGATAACCTGAATTCTGTCAGCAACCTGAAGGACATCTCATCCACATCGCGGGATAATATGTCCATCGTAGTATGTGAATTTGAATGGGGGACCAACCTGGACGAGGCATCCAACGAAATGCGCGATGCCATCAGTTTTGCGGAACAGTTCCTGCCCGAGGAGGTGAGTAAACCGGCTCTGTTCAAATTCAGTTCAAGCGCCATGCCCATCCTGTTTTACGGTGTGACGGCGGGAGAGAGTTTCCCGGCCATTGCTTCGATCCTGGATGAGAAGATCGTGAACCCGCTGAACCGGATCAACGGTGTGGGATCCGTGGGATTGATGGGAGCGCCGGGCAGGGAGATACAAGTGGATATCGATCCGCGGAAGATGGAATCATACCATCTGACCGTGGAGATGATCGCAGGGGTACTCAATGCAGAAAACCTGAACTTGCCTGCCGGTAACATTGAAATGGGAATGATGGACTATCCGCTGAGGATCCAGGGAGAGTTCCCTTCCAGCGATGTGCTGGATGACATTGTCCTGACCAGCTTCAACGGGCAAACCGTTTACCTGAAGGATGTGGCCACTATCAAGGATACCATCCGGGAGGTGGCCATGGACGAGCGTCTGAATGGGAAAAGCGGTATGAGGATCGTGATCCAGAAACAATCCGGTGCTAATACTGTCCAGGTAGCCCGCGATATCCAGGCCATGATGCCTTCCCTGATTGAAACACTTCCTGATGATATTGATATCATCACCTTCTTCGACTCCTCCAAATTTATTGTGGAATCCATCAGTAACCTGTCGAACACCCTCATGTTTGCCGCTATTGCGGTGATACTGGTCGTACTCTTCTTCCTGGGACGATGGAGGGCCACATTTATCGTGATCCTTACCATTCCTATTTCATTGATTGTCGCCTTTATCTACCTCTATATATCGGGGAGTACCATTAATATCATCGCACTTTCTTCATTATCCATTGCCATAGGGATGGTGGTGGATGATGCCATCGTGGTCCTGGAGAACATTACCAAGCACGTGGAGAGGGGGAGCCGGCCCAGGGAGGCGGCCATTTACGCCACCAACGAAGTATGGCTGGCGGTTATCGTCACCACCCTGACTGTTGTGGCTGTATTCCTGCCCCTGACCCTGATCGGAGGCATGACAGGTGAGCTGTTCCGGCCTCTTGGATACATCGTGAGCATCACAGTGGTGACCTCCACTGTGAGTGCCATCTCGCTTACTCCCATGCTGGCCAGCAAGATGATGCGGCTCAGGAAGAAACCAAAAAAGGTCCGTGCCATCAGCTATGACAACACCATCGGGCGTTTCCTGGACTGGATGGATGGGTTTTATGAAAGATCGCTCCGGCTTGTCCTGAAATTCCGGTGGGGCACGCTGATCATCGCTTTCGTGATCTTCCTGGGATCCATGGCACTGGCCGGCGGAATGGGATTTGAATTTATGCCTGAAGCGGATCAGGGCTCCCTGACTGCGGCCATCGAGTTGCAGACCGGTCTCCGGGTCGAAGAGACCACCAAGGTGGCCCGTAAGATCGATGCTTTTATCCAGGAAAATATTCCCGAGGCAGAATTCTATTATACCTCAGCAGGTTCGGATGACCAGGGCGGCATCATGTCGCTGTTCATGGAGTCGGGATCGCACCGGATCAATATTAATTTTACACTGACGGACGTTGAGACCCGTAAACGCAATGTATTTGAGATCTCCAACCTGCTCACCGCATACCTGGAGACCATCCCTGAGATTGTCAATTTTGATGTTGTACCCAACGGCGGGATGGGCGGTACGACGGAAAACAATGTGGTTGTGGAAATTTATGGATACGACTTTATAACCACTTCTGCCATTGCCAATGCCCTGGCCGACAGTGTTACCACTATCCGGGGCGCAACCAACGTCAACGTGAGCCGCGATCCATCCAAACCCATGTTGCAGATTATTCCGGAACGGGAAAAGATGGCCCAATATGGCCTGAATACATATACCATGGCCAATGCGGTAAGGAACCGGGTGGAAGGACCCTATATGAGTAAATACCGGGAGGAGGGTGACGAATATAATATCACTTTACGCTATGACAAGAAGGATCGCAGTTCACTTTCTGACCTCAAGGATATCGCCCTGGTAAATGCGCAGAATCAATCGATCCGGCTGGGGGACGTAGCTCAGATTGAAGAACGCTGGTCGCCCCCCAACATCGAACGCAAGAACAGGGAACGGATCGTCACTGTCTCCATTACACCATACAAAGTGCCCCTGAACACAATGGCCAAAGAGGTACAGGCCAAGATCAACAAGATGGATATCCCGCCCGAGGTGAGCATCCAGATGGGCGGGGCCGTGGAGGATCTCCAGGATTCCATGCAGGATTTGATGCTTTTGCTGCTGCTCAGCCTGATACTTACCTACCTTGTCATGGCCAGCCAGTTTGAATCCATGAAAATGCCCTTTATCATTATGTTCTCCATCCCCTTTGCCTTCACGGGTGTGATACTGGCTCATTTGCTGACAGGTATCACCATGAGCGTGATATCCATGGTGGGCGGAGTGATGCTGGTTGGTATCGTTGTGAAGAACGCCATCGTAATGGTGGACTACATCAACCTGATGAGGGAGCGTGGGCTCAAACTTAACGACGCCATTGTTGTTTCAGGTAGATCGAGATTGCGTCCTGTACTGATGACCTCCCTGACCACCATCCTGGGAATGCTGCCGCTGGCTTTGAGCAAGGGAAGCGGTTCTGAGATCTGGAGCCCCATGGGTATTGCAGTGATAGGAGGATTGGTCTTCTCCACCATGGTAACCCTGATCCTGATCCCTGTTGTTTACCACATGATGCTGCGAAGAAGCGAAGAGAAGGGAAAACATGCGAAATACAATTTTTTAAATGGAAATGGTGAAGCATTGCCAGAAAACAATTAGAGATGAAAGCTGTATTTATTGTATATAATCAGGCTCAGACCGAGAAGGTAGAGTACCTGTTCGATAAACTGGATATCAGGGGTTTTACGCGCTGGACCGACCTTACCGGCCGGGGAAGCGTGGATGGCCGCCCGCATATGAACACCCATACCTGGCCGGAGCAAAACACGGCCAGGCTGGTGGTGCTGGAAGATGATGCTGTTCCCGCTGTCCTCGAAGGGGTCAGGAAGCTTGATGAGGAGAATAAGGACGTAGGTATCCGCGCTTTTGTCTGGAATATAGAAGCCTCCTATTAGGTCGGGGGTTTACCAGATACTGGACTGTTTTCCTGTCAGGGAGGTGATGGTTAACTTCAGAATGACCATCCGGTCCAGGCTCTTTGGAGTGAAGTCCATTGGTCCAGTTGCTCCGTGCTGCGTCATGATCACCTTCAGTCCGTGTTGTTTGCTCTTTTTGTCTGAAAGCATATCAATGGTACCGTATCCCACAACCGAACGATACCGGGTGGTCCAGTCACAGGCGCGCTTCCCTTTGATGACCTCGGGGGAATGCTCCACCTCGAAGCAGACCCTGTTATCCTTACAAAGCAAATCAATCTTTTTCCCCTCGGGGGCAGAATGGATATAGAGGGTCCCATCACTGTATCCGTAATTAACAGGGACAATATAGGGCAAATCCCCGTCCAGTATGGCTATCCTGCATATGCTCCCGGCTGAAAGGATCTCAGACAGGACCTGCTCATCTTTAATCTCCTGATTTACTTTTCTCATTTGTTTCAGTGCAAAATTCATACGAATATAGTTACTTCGTGAAAATGAAGTATGTTTGTGTAAGCATTGGTAGTTATGAAAAACCAACTGACATTAACCTTTACCGTTCTGGTGCTGGCGATCTGTATTGCCGGATGTAAGGGTACACCGGAAGAAAAGGCTAAAGAGCATGGCCAGGAGATCTGGTTTGAAGAGTATATGCACGATTACGGGCAGATCGAACAGGACAGTGACGGAACGTGGACCTTCCTGTTCAAGAACCTGGGAGATGAAGCCGTTGTGATCAACCGCGTGCGGTCCACCTGTGGCTGCACCGTCCCTGACTGGCCCCGTGAACCTGTTGAACCGGGAGACTCCGCTAAGATAACAGTAATATACAATACTGCCCTGACCGGAACCTTTTTAAAATCGGTCACCGTATATTCCACGGCAGCCAATTCGCCGGTCAAGCTGCAGATCAAGGGAAAAGTAGTCCCTGCAAAAACAGAAGAAGAGTAAAACGCTAAGTTCAATATCCTATGCCCACCATTTCAAAAAAAGGAGAGCAAATGCCCTCATCTCCCATAAGGAAACTGGTCCCATATGCCGAAGAGGCCAAAGAAAAGGGGAGAACAGTGTACCATTTAAACATTGGTCAACCCGATATTAAAACACCCGAGGTGGCACGTGATGCGGTCAAAAACATGACTGCCAGTGTAATCGGGTACAGCCACTCGGCCGGTAACGAAAGTTACAGGCGGAAACTGGCCCGTTTCTATCAGGGGCTCGGCATTCAGGTGGATCACACAGAAATGCTGGTGACAACCGGGGGGTCCGAAGCTGTTTTATTTGCATTGATGTCAACTGTGGACCCTGGTGAAGAGGTGATCGTACCGGAACCTTTCTATGCGAACTACAATGGCTTTTCGGTGGCCGCAGGTGTGAAGGTGGTGCCCATAACCTCCAGCATTGAAAATGGTTTTGCGCTGCCACCCATCGAGGAGTTTGAAAAGGTCATCACTCCCATGACCAGGGGCATCATCATCTGTAATCCCAACAATCCGACCGGCTACCTTTACTCAAGGAAGGAGCTGGAACTGCTGGGTGAAATTGTAAAGAAACACGACCTCTACCTTTACTCGGATGAAGTTTACAGGGAGTTCTGCTACGACGGAGAACAGCACTTTTCAGCCATGGGCCTCAGGGGACTGGAGGAGCATGTGATCATGCTCGATTCTGTCTCCAAGCGTTACAGCATGTGTGGTGTCAGGGTAGGTGCCCTGATCTCGAAAAACAAGCGTGTGATCTCCACCGCCCTTAAATTTGCACAGGCCAGGTTAAGCCCCCCTACCTATGGACAGGTGGCCGGCGAAGCAGCCCTGGATACGCCGGGCTCCTATTTTAAGGAGGTTCATGAAGAGTACACTGAGCGCCGGGACTTCATGGTGGAGGCATTGAACAGGATGCCGGGTGTGATATGCCCCAAACCCAAAGGCGCATTCTATACCGTGGTACACCTGCCGGTGGATGATGCGGATCTTTTCGCCAAATGGATACTGAGTGAATTCGAATACAAGAATCAGACTGTAATGATCGCACCGGCTTCCGGCTTCTACTCCTCACCCGGACTGGGTAAACAGGAGGTAAGGATCGCCTATGTACTGAAAAAAGAGGATCTGGCCAGGGCAATGGAGACCCTGGCCGAGGCTTTGAAAGTATACCCGGGTCGAACCAATTAATCCTGTTGCTGTTCTATTCACAAGAGGTCCATTTTTAATGACTACCTTTAACCGCTTAACTTAAGAAGAAACAATTTGGATTTTAGTGATTTCGGATTTGATCCCGATCTGATGGAGGGGATCAGTGCCATGGGCTTCACAAAGCCCACCCCCATTCAGGAACAGGCTATTCCCGCCATACTTAACGGTAAAGATATCATAGGCTCTGCGCAGACCGGCACCGGGAAAACGGCCGCTTTCCTTCTGCCTGTTATCCAGAAAATTATTGCTTCCCGGGAGGCTAGTAAAACAAGGGCCCTGGTGATAGTGCCCACACGCGAATTGGCCCAGCAGATCGATCAGCATATGGAGGGATTCTCCTATTTTACACCCATCAGCTCCATTGCCGTGTATGGAGGAGGGGACGGAACCCTTTTTGCTCGTGAAAAAAAGGCGCTCTCAGAAGGGACCGAGGTTGTCATCTGCACACCGGGCAGAATGATCGCCCACCTGAATAATAATTATGTAAAGTTTGACAGTTTAAAATACCTCATACTGGACGAGGCTGACCGGATGCTCGACATGGGATTTTATGATGATATCATGAAGATCATCCAGTATCTGCCTGCCCGGAGACAGAACCTGATGTTCGCGGCTACCATGCCGGAGGAGATCCGGAAGCTGGCCAATAAGGTGCTGCACGAGCCTGTGGAGGTGAATATTGCCATTTCCAAACCGGCCGAGAAGATCCTTCAGGTTGCTTATGTGGTTTACGAAACTCAGAAACTTCCGCTGGTAACGCATCTGCTGAAGGGTCGCGACCTGAAGAGTGTGATCGTTTTTTGTTCCACCAAGGTATCGGCCAAACAGCTGGGAAGAGAGTTGAAAAGAGAGGGCTTGAAGGCACAGGATATTCATTCGGACCTGGACCAGAAAACCCGGGAAGCGATCATGCTGGATTTCAGGAACCGGAAACTGAATATCCTGGTTGCCACGGACCTGCTGTCACGTGGTATCGATGTGGATAACATTGAGCTGATCATCAACTATGACGTACCTCACGAAGGAGAGGATTATATACACAGAATCGGACGGACTGCCAGGGCCGAATTGGATGGAATAGCCATCACCCTGATCAGTCAGGAGGAACAATATAAATTTGCCCGGATAGAAAAACTGCTGGAGAAAGAGGTAACCAAGGCGTCGGTCCCTGAAGAGTTTGGTGAAACACCCGGCTATGATCCTTCCAAAAACCGAGGCCGCTCGGGTAACTACAGAGGTGGCGGCGGGAACAAAGGTGGCGGAGGCCAAAGAGGTGGCGGCGGGAACAAAGGCGGCGGAGGCCAAAGAGGTGGCGGAGGCCAAAGAGGCGGCGGAGGCCAAAGAGGCGGCGGCGGGAACAAAGGCGGCGGCCAAAGAGGCGGCGGCGGCCAAAGAGGCGGCGGGGGAGGCAAACACCCCGGCCAGAGATCCGGGAATGGGGGTGCTAACCGTTAGACGCGCTACCTTATAACCTGAAACTGGACAGACTCCCCTTCACTGGACCTGAAGATATATATGCCCGGGATCAGCAATGGCACATGGGCCATTTCTGTATTCTTAAACTCCATCATTTTCTGACCCAACATGTTATAGACGGCACCGGTCACCCTCCTGTTGAAATAGAAGATTCCCTCACTCACAGGGTTGGGATAAATGATAAGTGGCCCGGCCATGAACTGGTTTTCAACAGTACCTGTGCTTAGATTGGAGTAATTGGGAGTGGGTGACGGAAAAGGTATCCACACAGCTCCTCCATCCACCTCCCGCCCCATTGATATGTCTGTCTCCTGGAGCCCGAATGACACTGAATCCACGAGCCGGAAACCGGAAGATGGTTGTTCGGAAAGACGCAGTTCCTCTCCATCCTTGCTGATCTTGAAAGAGGCGTGGTTCTCCCCCTGTTCTTCCTGACCATCCAGCCATACCAGGAAAAATCCACCCGGATCAATAAACGATTCCGGGAACCTGTATTTTCCCGGAGAGCCCATATTGTCACTCAAAAAGTAATCGGCCAGCCAGACCTCCTGACCCGAGCCGTTATAGATCTCAACCCAATCTTCATATTCGCCAAACTCATCCTTCTTGACATTCTTGTTCGAAGCATTGAACTCATTGATATAAAGCGGTCCGGATAATAGCGGATAGGATATTACAATAGTGGTATCGGGGTAACGGTTCTCCTGGCTGCCCATGTCTGTCACTGTAAAATAGAGTTCCACCCTTCCTGTATCGCCCGGGATAGTGATGGTATCGCGATAGGAAAAAGTGCCCGAAACAGTATCAATCTCCGTGGGAGTATCTTTCACCACCGTGTTCCAGCTGCCTTCACCGATACGGTAGTAAAGGGTGGAGGTAAATCCCGGATCATCATCACCGGCACTCCAGTCCACATCGATCCTTCCCGGATGGGGCGCTACCCTTACATGGGTAAACAGTGGAACAGCATCGGCCGTGATGGACTCGGTCAGAGCGCTGGCAGTACGTGCTGTAATAAACTCCTGCACGCCCTGCTTCACATGTACTCCCCAGCCACCAGTAAGGGCCTCTTCAAAATCGGTAAAAATATAGCCCCGGTCGGCCGGGTAGTAAGGATCAATCGCCACATCATCCGATATTTGTTGTCTCCATCGCACAATCTCCTGGCTCAGTTCGACAGAAGCCAGATAATCAGCCAGTTCCCTGATGTACATTGTATACTGCGCCTTGTACTCATCCACTTCCATTATTTTTTCGTAGAGCGGACGCAGGTTCAGGTTCCAGTTGTATATGGACCTGGCCGACCAGTCGACTCCCCTGAAATCTATACCGAAACTATTTTCAAGGTTATAGGGGATGTATTCAAACCTGCCGGTCACCTGGTCGCGGTAGAGGTAGAAATTGTTTTTATCTCCTGCATAACCGTCCCAGTTGCCTGCCATCACATCCACAGCGATTACTTTCAGATACTGCTGCACATTGACAATCCGTTCCAGTTCAACTTTCAGCTGCTCGCCACTGTACTGGTCCAGGGTGGTTATAAGGAAGGCAAGGTCAGCATAATCATCCCACTCTTCATTGGTCCTCAGGGCATAGACGCGCCTTCCGTCATATTCATATTTGTAATCGTCCTGGGAAGAACCCAGGAAAGCCAGGTCGGCCGGGAAGAGGTTCCTGTAAAGGTTGCCGTCATTATTGTCAAACCTCGACTTTACGAATTTTTCATCAATATGCTCCGTGTTCATGTAGACCCCGTAAAAATCATCATTGATATACAGCAGCACATGGTTGCATCGCGAACCGGGCACACCCATATGCCTGAAAAGTTCCCATCCCAGTTTGGACCGGACCAGGGAGGGATCATTGACATCGGCATTCAGATCCATTTTTTCAATACCATGCAGATCGAAACCCGGGTTAATGGAGTTGAAGGAGATGCGAAAGGATTTCTTCTGATTGTTCCGGATGGTGTCTCCCCTGAACCGGACGCTTACCTCTATGGGCCCTTCGGTACTGTCTCCCCTCGTGAAGGTGAAGACAGCAAGGTATTCACTGTTGCTTTCGGGATCTGCGTAAAGGTTCTGAAGGTTTGATGCGGAGATGGTCAGATCGATCCGCGGGACCTCTGCATCATCAAAAAGAAATCCTGGTTCGGGAAATATCACCTGGGCATAAGCACGCGGGAAGCCGGCGATAAGTGTAAGGGAAAGGATGATGACGGATGCAACGCTACTCTTTCTCACCATATATCAGGTATTTTTTTCTTGTTATTTTATATCGATCGAGCCCGCTCTGCCAGCTTGCTCTTATTTGCGACTCATCCCATCCTGCTTCCACCTGGATCCTCAGGTCATCTGTTCCCGCAAGGGTATCAAAATAGGAAGTAAAGAAATCCTCTTTCCGGGGGAACACCCTGTAGGCCTCCAGCAGCCACTCTAAATGGATCCTGGTCCATCCCTCCTCAGGGGTATAATCCGACAGGTTGGTACCATGACATACCTCTCCCTCAAATTTAGGATTACTTGCAACACCGGGTATGGTTTCAGGCGTGAAGCTGAAATCCCCCGGGAGCTCAGGATGTCCAAATATTACAAAAGGCATGGACGTACCCCTGCCCTCACTGATCACCGTGCCTTCAAAAAAGCAGGTGGACGGATAGAGCGATACCGCCTGGTCGGAGGAGAGATTGGGTGAGGGATTAACCGGAAGGGAATAGTGATCTCCATGCCGGTAACCATCACAGGGAATGACGGTCAGATCACACCTCAACCCATCATTCAGCCATCCCTCTCCGTTTATCATTCCTGCCAGTTCACCAATGGTCAGTCCATATACAACCGGGATGGGATCCATACCCACAAAAGAGGTGTAGGCTTTCTGAAGCACAGGACCATCCACATAGCCCCCATTTGGATTGGGCCTGTCCAGTACCAGAAGCGGAATACCATTCTCGGCACATGCTTCCATTACATAGTGAAGTGTGGAGATATAGGTATAGAACCTCACTCCAACATCCTGCAGGTCGAAGATGATGATATCGATGCCGGATAATTCAGCCGGTTCCGGTTTCTTATGAGCCCCGTATAGTGAAGCCACCGGAATACCGGTAGCAGCATCCGTTCCATCTTCAATCTCGATCCCTGCTGCCCTGTTTCCCCTGAAGCCGTGTTCGGGAGCAAAGACCTTCATAATCTGCTCCTTTTCGATGCCACGGCTAAGCAATGTGTCTACCAGGTGCCTCCCTCCAACCACCGAGGTGTGGTTGGCTACCAGGGCAAAATGTTTCCCTTCCAGCAATGGCAGGTAGAGATCCATCTGGTCGGCCCCGGTTCGGACAAAAGGCTGGTCAGTGGAGCAGGCTGCCAGCAGACAATTCAGAATAATGGAAGGTACTATTAACAATTTCTTCACATCTTAAAAATAGCTAAAAGATGGTTACATTTGGTGAACCCAATTAAGAATCGTTGAATACCGAATTGTTTATCGTACGCCGGATGATCGGCAGCAGGAAAGAGGGCGGCAGTTTCTCACGTTCTATAGTAGGGATTGCCATGTTTGGCATTGCGCTGAGCCTGGCCGTGATGATCGTGGCCGTGGCTATTGTCACCGGCTTTAAAAAGGAGATCTCCGGCAAGGTGACAGGATTCGGGGCCCATATTCAGATCCTGAACCTTGATTCGAACCTCTCATACGAAACAGCACCAGTTCCGGGGAACCTGGCGAGTGTGGAAAAGCTGAAACAGATCAACGGAATTAAAAATGTTCAGCCATTCGCCATCAAGGCCGGGATCATTAAGACCAGTGATGAGATCCACGGGGCTGTACTGAAGGGAATCGATGGCAGCTACGACTGGACATTTATTCAAAAAAACCTTTCGGAGGGGACACTGTTCACGGTAAATGACAGTGTGAGAACCGACAAAGTGGTGCTTTCCGGCTCCACGGCCAGGTTGCTGAATCTCGGGGTAGGAGACCGGTTCACCATGTACTTCATCCAGGACCCTCCTAGGGCAAGGACTTTCACCATCAGCGGCATCTACAACACCAGCCTGGAACAGTTTGACCTGCTCTATATCTTTGCGGATATCAAACAGGTGCAACGGCTCAACAACTGGGACGAGGGACAGGTAAGCGGCTATGAGGTATTGATCAATAAGATGGATGATCTGCCAAAACTGGCAGAGGAGGTCAGGGCACAGGTCGCCATTGAATTCCTGGATGATGGCAGCCGGCTGAAGGTGGAGACCATTACGCAAAAGAACACCCAGATCTTCGACTGGCTGAACCTGCAGGATATGAATGTGGTTGTGCTGATCATACTGATGCTGCTGGTTGCCGGATTTAACATGATTTCCGGACTTCTGATCCTGATCCTGGAACGCACCAACATGATCGGGATCCTGAAAGCGCTGGGCACCAACAATGTTTCCGTCAGGAAAATATTCATGTACCAGTCTTCGTACCTGGCCCTGCTGGGATTGCTCTGGGGGAACCTGTTTGGCCTGGGTATCTGTCTGGCACAGAAATACCTGAATCTCATCTCACTGGATCCCACTTCCTATTACCTCGACACGGTGCCCATCAACCTTAATCCGGTCCATTTGGTGATACTCAATGTGGGGACCATGGCGATTACCTTCCTTTTCCTGCTGATCCCTTCAGGTATCATAGCCCGTATCTCGCCGGACAAAAGTATCCGGTTTAACTAATGGTGAATCCATGTTTGATAAGAGCAGATGGATAGAGGTACTGAAGAATGAGCTGCCCGGTGAAAAAGCCCAGCTGATCATGGCACCCAGTTTCAGGGGAAGCTTTGAGCATGAGGATGAACCCTCCAGGGCTGCTGTAATGGCACTGCTCTATCCTTCCGGTGAAGAGGTACACCTGATCTTCATTAAGCGGAATGAATATGAGGGCCCGCATAGCGGCCAGGTCAGTTTCCCGGGCGGTGCCTGGGAAGAGCATGATGGAACCCTTGAAGATACAGCCATCCGGGAAACCAGAGAAGAACTGGGTATCCGTGAGGAGATTGAAATTCTAGGGAAACTCACACCACTCTATATACCTGTAAGCAACTTTTTAGTCGCTCCCTTTCTCGGCTGCCTGCCGGGAAGGCCTGCCTACAGGCCCGATGGTTCAGAGGTGCGGTATGTCATTGAGGTAAGTCTTGCGGAGCTGCTTAAACCGGAAAATTGCCGGTCTGAAAGGATGTACCGCAACGACCGTTTTGTAGAGGCTCCTTTCTACCTTGCCGGGAAGGAGAAGATCTGGGGTGCTACTGCCATGATGCTAAGCGAAATTCTTCAATTGGCTTCCACTCTGCCTTGACTTCGGTATTCACAATGTTCTTATAGTGCTCATAGCGGCCGAGTATATCCTTTACAAAATTGTGGGTCTCGATCCCCCTGGCCATTCCGTGCTTGACCACCGGGTCGGTATAGTATTCGGGGTCTGCTTTCTTCAACAGCCACTCATCCACGCTCCCATACCAGACATTGGGATCGGAATCATATTCCTCAGCCAGTCTCCTGGCATCCTGGATATGTCCCAGCCCTATATTGTATGAAGCCAGCACAAATTTGATCCTTTCATTCTGATCTTCTATCGACTCCTTGAAACGGTCATCCAGCCACTTGATAAAACTGGCACCCGCCCTGATCTGCTCTTCAGGAGATGACGCAGTGGTAATCCCATAACTTCTTGCTGTAATTGGCATCAGCTGCATTAATCCGAATGCACCTGCCCAGGAGACAGCTTCAGGGTTGAATCTCGATTCCTGGTAGATGATCGAAGCGAGCAATCTCCAGTCATAACCGATGCGCTCGCTCTCTTTTTTGATGATCTCGTCAAATCTTGAGATCTTACCGCTTCCCAGCGTGTAATAGTCACTATGGATATCCCTGGTGTTGCTCCTGTAGTTAAAATACTTGTTGTATAACATTACATAGCCGCTTGTCTTCCGGTACGCTGAGATCCACTGATTGACCACATTTTTCAGGCTGTCCGAGTGGGGTTTGAGAGCCCAGGCCACATTCTGGGGAAATGAGATGGCCGTCCCCACGTCCAGCTGGGGAAAATAGTTGGTATTGACCAGTCCCACATTTTCATCGCAAACCGAATAATCAATCTCTCCAAGCGCCACACGCTGTATCAGCTGCTCCGAATCCAGGTTGACCTCCCTGATCTGGATCCCGCCACCGATCTCGTCTGAAAGAGACCGTAAACGGGTCTCATATACGGAACCTGCCTGTACATAAACAACCTTGCCTGCCAGATCCAACTGGTTACGGATCAACCCGGATTCCAGTTGAATATGGTTCATCTTTTCCCATTGCAATGGTTTTCTTTGCACAAGTACCTGCCGGGTCTGGAGAAGGGGGGTAGTAAAATCCACCTCCGATTTTCTTTCAGAAGTGACGGTGAGGTTCATGGCGATCATGTCCACATCCCCGTTAATTAGATCGTTGAAATTCCTTTCAAGATCATTGCTTACACTCACCTCCAGTGAAAGGTTCATGAAATTGGCCAGCCCCTGCAACATTTCATACTGAAATCCCATGGGTTGGCCGCGATAGAGAAAATAGCTGATGGAGTTATACTCGGTGACCACCTTTAGAGCCCCGTATTGCTTGATCTGATCAAGGTGTGTGATCTGAAGCGGTTTCATCTGGTCCACGTCGCGGAACCTCGGCTCCCCTCCCTGGTTACATGAACCCAGGAACAGATTCAACTGAATCATCAAAAACAGGGTAACTGCTCTGTATTTAAATTTATCAGTCATAGAAATACCATACCAACCCTAACTTGAAATACCTTGGTTTCATAGGGTAAGGTTGTGCAGTGAAGAAATCATTCCCTGCAAACCCTACACTCTGTAAAACATTATTCATTGAGGCATACAGGCGGGTTTGTTTTACATGGAAAGCTATAAAGACATCCACAAAAGGGTATCCCCCGACATCCATCTCATCCTGGAGATGGAATACGCCGGTTGCGGGCATATAACCGCTCGCCTTGTACTTTGTGGTTAAATAGAGGTCAAATCCCAGGTCTGCAATCAACGCCCCTTTAAAGAGCGTCTGTTTCCAGTAGTTGGATGAATAGATCACGGCCAGGGGAAGATTCAGCACCGATTTCGCGGTGGTATACTGGACCAGGAGCCTGGTTTCCGAGTTATAGCCTGACACTTTAAAATGTTTGGCCATATGGGCTGAAAGAAGAAGCAGGTCCTGGTCGTACGACCGGGGCATGGCCTCCGTATCCCAGTAAATATAGTTCGAGATATAGGCAACTCCCAGCCTGATGTTTGTCTCCAGATCCTCGCTCAGGATAAAAGCCTCACCCTTGATCCTGAGCATGGACGGAAAGTCATTGTTCCACTCAAAGAAAGAGGAGGAGTAGTTGTTGGTGAAATAATTGGGTCTGGCCATTTCAAGTGTTCCCCGTAGGCCCAGATCCGTGCTTCCACCCAGCTCTCTCGAGAAGGTGGTATGCAGATTGAAATTGTTCTGGTTGTAACCTAGCAGGTAATACTTACCATCGATCACCCAGTCCCAGATGCCCGTGGTAGGCCCGGCCAGGTGGAATCCCACCGAGATATCATTGAAATTCTTTGAGCTGAAGCTGCCTATTATCGTATCCCGGGCAAGGGAATCTATATAAACGGATTGGGGCGACAGCATTCCGAACCGCCTGAATTCATGCCCTGCAAAGATCCGGGCAGAGAGCTTATCATAATCGGGATCCCCCAGGATCAGCTGTACAACGTTAGAGATCTTATCTTCTGAGGCTGAGTCATTTGCAATGCCGGTAAGGTAGTAGTAGTTCTGGTATACGGGTGACAGGCTGGAAGTGTCGACCTCATCATAATAGGTCTTGAACTGCCGTTCCATCTCAAGCTGCCAGGAGACGGAGAGCGTTTTGCCCTTTGAAGAAGTATTCCCCAGGCTGTCGGTAGTATACTGGCGTTCCACCAGGTTATATTTCTGCGTGGCGAACAGATTGAGGTTACGGTAGTGCGAATGCGCATTATTCAGGTTTACAGGATAGAGCCACCATTCCTCCTCAACACCATCCAGAAATGATTGCCTGTCGACGATCCCTCCATTATCCTGGACCTTGATCTCGTTGTAATAAAAAGTACCGAAAATGCTGTATTTATCCTTTGCATGGCTACCATACAGGCCCGTTCGTGTCGCCCTGGATTCCTGGTTGGTATAGAGTGCCTTACCTGATAAAATATTGAAATCAATTCCAATGTTGGTATAGGGAGACACATTCTGCGTATGTTTGATTTCGATGGTCTCCTCCTTCCAGTCCTTTACCGGAATTGTAGCGTATGCAAGTGAGGTAAACGGTTTCTTTGTATTAAAGAATATGGTTCGCTCCGCCGTTTTCAGATAGGGTTCCCATGCCCTTCCAAAAAGGAAAAAATCGGGTTCCTGGCGCAACATGAAATCCACATGATTGATCGCATTGGCAAGAATACCGACTGATTCATAACTGAAACCCTCCTGAAAGGCAGGGTTATAATCCCGCTGGATCTGATGCATATTGGTATCCAGCGGAACGTCCTCGAAGCGGGTAAAGTTGTGTTTCAACATCCAGGTATTGATGTTTCTGGAGGTATCAATCACCTGCCCGTGTGCGGTCACTGCAACAGCCGAAATCAAAACAGATATGACGATCAATCTCCTCACCAGTCAGGTGCAGTATTAAATACTAAATTAAGAAAGCGATGGTTGAATTGATGGTATTATTAAATTAAGAAATTAACAAAGTATCACAAACTTACGGGTATTAACCCTACTGTTGACCCGGAATCCGTCTGGCCGGGCAGTTTGTTTGAAAAAACCTGCGAACCACAAAAAGGTTTAAAAAAAGATTAAAAAAAGGTTAAAAAAAATCCCATCCGGAAACCGGATGGGATTAAAAAAGATAGGCAACGACCTACTCTCCCACTAAACGCAGTACCATCGGCGCAAATGGGCTTAACTTCTCTGTTCGGAATGGTAAGAGGTGGTTCCCCATTGCAATAGTCACCTAAAATCGTTATCCGCCTCTCTGCCGAAGCCGGGACGGATCCAATAAGATTAACATACTGGAAGAAGTATCTTTTAAATAGCCTTGAAAAAAGCTCACGGGCAATTAGTACTGCTCGGCTCTGACATTACTGCCTTTACACCTGCAGCCTATCAACGTTATCGTCTTTAACGGCCCTTAAGGGATATCTCATCTTGAGGCAGGCTTCGCGCTTAGATGCTTTCAGCGCTTATCCCTTCCAGACGTAGCTACCCTGCAATGCAGCTGGCGCCACAACAGGTACACCAGAGGTCTGTCCAACACGGTCCTCTCGTACTAGTGTCAGGTCCTCTCAAATATCCAACGCCCACGACAGATAGGGACCGAACTGTCTCACGACGTTCTGAACCCAGCTCGCGTGCCACTTTAATGGGCGAACAGCCCAACCCTTGGGACCTTCTCCAGCCCCAGGATGTGACG